>ERZ778495.289-NODE-289-length-51418-cov-7.486109_pt1 | contig 51418 bp, 52 predicted proteins | sample MGYA00433100_ERZ778495 | MGnify/ENA primary metagenome ERZ778495 (study PRJEB29527, sample SAMN07138962) | mouse gut metagenome | material: feces | host: mouse | place: China:Nanjing | collected 2016-01-25 ...
TGATTTGCACAAAAACTTAATAAAGTTCACCCCCGTGAAAGCGGGGGTGTTTTTTTGACTAAAAAACTTGACAAATCAAATGCGTTGTGGTATAATGTATGTGGATAAAGAAATCAACAGATTTAGACCCATTAGCTCAAAAAATGCCCCCGAGGTGCTGCTATCACTCTCGGGGGACTTTTTTATGTACGCACGCGCGCACGGAACAGGCTCCGCTTACCGATTGTCGCCGCCATCAAGCCATTTGCGGATAAGCTCTACGAGCAGCCCCGCTTCGATGGATATCAACAGATTTAACAAGTGACCCATTTGCTCACCTCCCCTCGTTAAAGGCTCGGTTGTAAGCCGGCAGTTTCATTATACCATATTTGTCGGAAATTGTCAATAAAAAGCCCCTCCGTGCGGGAGGGGTTATGATTATCCTGTTAAGGTTGAATTTTCAAAAATTCCGAAAACCGATAATAGCATATTTTCGTCGCTGAGCAAATTCACCACGAAAAAGCCGACTGCCGCAAGCACTATCGCCACTATGACGATAATGATAATAAACGGCGCTTTCGACTTTTTCCGTGACGAGGCATTGCCGTTTTTATAAGATGCTCCGCAGTTCGGGCAGAACTTGTCCGTATCGTACATCGACTGTCCGCAGAACTGACATCTGAACATATTTCCGCGCGGCGCTTCCTGAACGGGTGCGGGTCGCGGCGGTACGGGCTGACTGAATATATCGTTCTCCTGCGTTTTTGGAACGTCTTGTACGAGCGAGGTCTCCGTAATAACGGGGGATTCCTCGACTTGTACGGGAGAGGGCGTTTCGGTGAGGCTCGGCGGCTCGGGCGGCTGTTCTGCGGACTTTTCTTCCACCTTAGAAGCGGGCGCGGAGCTTGCGAAGATCGGCTCGAATTCTATGCGCTCCGGTTCGGGCTTCGGAGCGGGCTCGGGGTCCTGTTTAACAGGCTCGGACGGCGCGGGAGATTTCGAGAAAATCGGTTCAAACTCGGGCTCGGCGGGGTTTGGCGTTTCAGCCTCCGGTATTTCGGAGGGAGCGTCATCCATTGAATTGTTCAGGAATTTATACGGGTCGAGATTTACGTTTTCACCCGGGTCTTCGTCCATTGAGTAACTGCCTATAACGGGGACGGTGTTTTCGGTGATCGTTACCGTTACCGTGCCGTCGTCGCTCATAGAGAAGTTATCGACTTGACGATCATTGCTTTTGGACGCCTTTTTTTTCGGCTCGTGCTCAACCGCGTCTATGGAGGGCATTTCGTTTGCGGCGCTGAAATTCGCAAGCTGCTCCGAGAGCGCCGCGAAATCATTTGCGGAGATGCCGTTTCCGAACAGGTCGGGGTTGCTGTTGTCCTCCGCGGCAAATATCGGGATAACGCCGCTGCCGCTCATAAAGCTGCTGATCTGATCGATCTCACTGTCGGAAACGCCGTCAAGCTCCGTACCAAAGCTTCCGATACTGCCGCCACCCACTGCCATTTCATCGGGGTTCATAAGCGGCACTCCGCCCGCCGACAGCGGTATGTTTTTGGGTTTGTCAACGAGATACATTCCGCATTTATTGCACTGATAGGAATTGCCCTGTATATGCATTCCGCAGTTCGGGCAAAATACAAGCGTTTCGGTATTGTTTCCGCCGTCGAGAGGTTCTACTCCCGGCATGGACGACTGCACCTCGGAGACAGGCTTTTCGGGCTCGCTTTCCTTTTTCGGAGCGCCCTCCGTCTCGGGTTTGGAGGGTCTGCCCTCGTTGTCCGTTCTTCCCGGCATTCCGCCCTCCTCAAGCACCTCGGGAGGCACGGGAGAGCCGCATTCCATACAAAACGCGTATCCCCTTATCAGTTTTTTTCCGCAATTAACGCAAACCATTTTTATTTCCTCTTTGCTAGAATTAGTGTGTATTATCTTAAAAATAATACTGCTGCCCATTCTTATATTATACAATATTCGCGAGGAAATGTCAATTCTATTTATGAAAACTGTATGAATGACTTAAAGAAACGCACTTGATTTGTGCTAAACAACGGAGAAATACAGTCCCGCAAACACTCCCGCAACGATAGCCATGACAGCGACCGCCGCAAGACACATCATAATATGACCGAGTGTGTACTTGCGCTCGGACTTGTTTTCTGGCGCGCTCTCCGCCTTTATCTCCTGCGTTATGGGAACGGTGTTTGCGGGAGGATTGGGATAGACGGGCGGCGTGGGATAGACAGGTGTGCTAGTGCCGTAGGTCGGGATAGCATTGGGTGTGGGTATAGCGTTATCGTCAGCAGTGATTGTTTCAACGGCGGGCTCGGAGACATCCTCGGCATTTTCGCATTCGGAAGCGCTCTCAACAGTCGGTATCTCCGATGTGCTCTCGGGCGCTTCGGTAGCGTTATCGGTTGCGGTAATGTCTGCGCTTTCCATATAGTCGGGAGCGGTACGATCGGGCTGCGTAACGGGCTGTACGGGTTGAACGGACTGTGTTGACTGCGCCGGCTGAACGGTGTTTATCGGAACGCTTGCCGCCATGTTTTTTACGGGCATTCCGCAGAAGTTGCAGAATTTCGCCGTGTTGATTATTTCTTTGCCGCAATTAGTACAAAACATAATTTATTTCCTTTCAATAGCTGTAAAAGACGAAAACGTCTTATATATTCATTTCCATTTGTATATAGAGCCCCTGTCGAAATGTTATATCAAATCCGAAGCCGCGATATAACGAGACGGCGGGTTCGAGTGTTATCCGTGTATCAAGGAACAGTTTGGTGCAGCCCTGAACTTTTGCGTAGTTTTTCACCTCGGCGAGCAAGGCTTTGGATATGCCTCTTCCGCGGTGACTGCCGCGTATAAACAGCCGCTTGACCTCGCCCGTATCGTCGGTTTTGGTTCGGTAAGCGATACACCCTATCGGCATATTCTCCAAATACGCGACCCATACTTTTTCTATATTTTCGGCAGCGCTGTATCGGGTATAGCAGTTCTTGTCATTGCCGAGAAAATCTATCATATAGTCGTCGTGCTCGGAGAAAAGCTCCAAAACCTGCGTATCTGAAACGCTCGTCGGTACGATATCCATTGCTCCTCCTATACCTTTAATCCGTCGTTGTTTCTTACGTAGTCAAACAGATACTGCTGGGCTACGCCCTCCGCGCCTTTGGTACATTCGGGAAGTCCGTCGGGGTAGAATTCCGCCATAAGGCGCTTTACCCACACATCCTTAGGGAACGCGTCGAGCTTGTGGAACGCGAACAACAGAACGCAGTCCGCAACCTTGTCCCCAACGCCGACTATCCGCTTGAGCTTATCCCGGGCGCTGTCCAACGGGAGCTCGTCTATCTCGTCAAAGTTTATCTCGCCCGAGTTCACGCGGTTCACCGCGTCGACTATGTACTTGGCGCGGAAACCCGCTCTTAACGGCGCTAAGTCCTCGGGCTCGATGCCTCGGAGCTTTTCCGCCGTCGGGAACGCGAAGTCGCCGCCGCCTATATTTTCGCCGAAGCTCTCACAAAGTCTGCCGATTATTCCCGAAATGCGGGGAATATTGTTATTCTGGGAAATAATAAAGCTTATCAGCGTTTCAAACGGCTCCTGCCGTAGAATACGTATTCCCGATGAGACCTCGCAGGCGGCTTTCAGCGTTTTGTCGGCGGAAAAGCGGCGTATGTACTCGGAGTAATCCGTATCCAAGTCGAAGTATACGCTCCATTCGGGGAACTCGGACTTGGTTATGCCGTCAATGATGATTTCGCCGTTCTGCTCGGATAGGGTTATGCGTTTGCCCATCGCGATACCCGAAAACGCGCCGTTTTCCGTTTCCTTCCAGCGGAAACACTGCCCGCAGAGAAATGTCTGTTTCAAATTAAAGTTGGAATTATTGACTTTTATACTCATTTTTTTCAAAAACCCCTTGATTATTTACTTTAATTATAATACAATATAAATAAGATTTCAAGTGTTTTGAAAATTTTTTCAGCAAAGCAACACAAAACATTAACCGAGCATTCTCGGAAAAAGTTACCGAAAGGAAAAGAAACAATGAGAGAGAGCATACTTACTATCCCGATAAACGAAGTGTTTGAACCGCGATGCGGCTGTCCTATCTGCGCAATGCGCAACACCGTGGAGGATCACATCTGCGAATATATTATGGGCGCGGCTATGATGGAACCCGACGTCCGCGAGGAGACAAACAAGCTCGGATTCTGTCATGATCACTTCAACAGTCTGTTAAAGCAGAACAACCGTTTGTCTCTCGGGCTTATGCTGAATACGTACCTCGCGACACTGCGCGGGGAGGTTTTCGAGCGCAAGGGGATATTCTTTACCAAGGGTGCAAAAGCTAAAAAGGCAAGCGAGATAGAGGAGACCTGCTTTGTGTGCAGCAAGGTGGACTGGGGCGTTCAGCACATGTTGGAGACCGTATTCAAGATGTTCAAGGACGAACCGAAGTTCAGAAAGCTGTATTCGCAGCAGGAATATATTTGCATTCCGCACTATAATCTGCTGATGTCGAACGTTCCGACTATGCTCCCGAGGAGCGAGCACAAGGCGTTTATCGAAGCGACCGACGCGCTTGTCGAGAATTATATCAAGTCGCTGAACGGGGATGTTCAGCAATTCTGCGACAGCTTTGACTACCGCAACGCGCGAAATCTTCACAGCGAGGAAATGGAGCACGTGCGCAGTTCTATCGAGAGGGCTATCGAGTTTATTACGTCCAGAAAGCCGGATGTAAAATAACATCATAATTTTTGAAACGGGAGATAACTATTTTGCAGATATTAAGTATAGAAAGCTCCTGCGATGAGACCGCCGCCGCGGTCATTCGCGACGGGCGGGAGATCGTTTCCTCCGTGGTTGCGACGCAGATAGAGGAGCACAGGCTGTACGGGGGAGTAGTCCCCGAGATAGCCTCGCGGCGGCACTGCGAGAGCATTGTCGGAGTTGTAAACGAGGCGCTGGAAAAGGCGGGACTGACGGCAAAGGATATTGACGCGGTTGCGGTGACATTCGCGCCCGGGCTTATCGGGGCGCTGCTGGTAGGCGTGAATTTCGCGAAGGGGCTGGCGTATTCGCTTGGTAAGCCGCTTATTCCCGTGCATCATATCCGCGGGCATATCGCGGCGAATTACCTCGCGCACAAGGAGCTTGAGCCTCCGTATATGTGCCTTGTGGCGAGCGGCGGACATTCGCATATCGTGCGTGTGAACAGCTATACCGAGTTTGAGACGGTCGGAAGGACGGTCGACGACGCGGCGGGAGAGGCGTTTGACAAGGCGGCGCGGGCTATGGGCTTTCCGTACCCGGGCGGCGTGTTTATTGACAAAGCTTCTAAGCTCGGCGATTTGACAAAGTATCGTCTGCCGAAACCGAAAACTCAAAATCCTTACGACTTCAGCTTTTCGGGATTGAAAACCGCCGTTATTAACCTTATTCACAACGCCGATCAAAAGGGTGAGGAGATAGACGTGAACAGTCTCGCGGCTTGCTTTCAGAGCACCGTCGGTCAGATATTGACGGACAAGTTTATCGCCGCGGCACAAGAGTTCGGCTATAAAAAAATAGCGCTTGCGGGCGGAGTAGCCGCTAACAGCGGACTGCGCGAAACGCTCTCGACCGCCGCGGAAAAGAACGGAATGACGCTGTATGTGCCGCCGCTCTCACTGTGCGGCGACAACGCGGCTATGATAGGCTGTCAGGGGTATTATGAGTTCCTCGCGGGGAATATCGCCAATGAGAGCCTGAACGCCGTCGCTACTATGAGCTTGGATAAGGTGAAGTTTTAATGAAGAATATCGTACTTATCGGAATGCCCGCAGTCGGGAAATCGACTATCGGGGTGCTGCTGGCTAAGACGCTGGGGTTTTCGTTTATCGATACAGATCTTATTATTCAGCAGGACACGAGCAGACTGCTGCAGGATATTATAGACAGTGACGGGTTGGACGCTTTCTGTATCGCGGAGGAGCGCGCAATATGCTCCGTCTCCGCGGAGGGGGGCGCGGTCATAGCGACGGGAGGCAGCGCGGTGTACAGCCGCGAGGCTATGCTCCACTTGAAAAAGCACGGGGTCGTTTATTATCTGTCGATACCGACCGAGGAGCTTAACGCGCGGCTCAAAAATATTAAAACGCGCGGTATCGCCAAGCGTCCCGAGGACACTATCGAGGACGTGTTCAAGAGGCGTATGGAGCTGTATAATGAATACGCGGATATCACCGTTGACTGTCACGGGAAAATCGCGGAGGATACGGTCGAGGAGATTTGCGGGTATCATAACTTGACGGGAAAGTAAATATTTTTTCAAAACCCTATTGACAAACGGATAATATTGTGCTATATTGTATATATAGCTTATGCACAATATAAACTGTATAAACGGAAAGGATGTTATTTATGTCCGAGGAAATAATTGATAATAACGAGCAGACCGTCGACCAAGAGGCGCAGCCTGCCGAAACCTCATCGCTGGTGCCAGGGTTCAAGAGCATATGCTTTCGGATAGGAGTTATGATGATAGTTGTTTTCGCGGCAAGGATCGCTGTGAACATTATCAGTGCGCTTATTGTGCCGTATCTGTCCGAGACGGAGCTTACGCCGACCGTCGCGTATCTTATTGACGCGGCGGTGTCGCTGGTGTTCCTATATATTATCCCAATTACCGCGGCGATCTTTCTGCTAAAGCGTCCGATGAAGGGTCGCGTGGGACAGATATACGCAAAGCCCAGGTATTTCGGCAGGGCAATGGCGATGTTCCCAGCGGGGTACGGCATAGCGATAACCTGCAACCTGCTTACTCAGCTTTTGGGTCTGCTGTTTAAGGACACAGCGCTCGGCGACTCGTTCACGGGTATTCAGCAGACGCTTGCAGCGCCCGATATAGGAAGCGCTGTCGTGCTGTTTATTCAGCTTACGATATTCGCCCCGCTTTTTGAGGAATTCTGGTGCAGGGGACTGATAATCGAGAGCCTGAGACCGTATGGAAACGGTTTTGCTATTTTCGTTTCGGCGCTGCTTTTCGGTATTATCCACGCGAATTTCGCACAGTTTTTCTACGCTGCGGCGCTCGGAATTTTCCTCGGCTACATCTACGTTTCAACGCAGAGCCTTGTCACGACAACCATTATGCACGCGATGTTCAATAGTATCTCGGGAATGCTGATACTGATTTCGTCCGTGCCGTCGGTGAATGAATATCTGCTCGCGTCGGTAAGCGGAGAAGCGGCTGAGGTAACGCCCGCGGTCGTGCTGTATATGGTATGGATGGGTCTGATAGTGCTGCTGTTGGTAGTCGGCGTTATTATGGCGATCTATAAGTTCACCAAGATCAAGAAGTATCGCGTTCCCAAGGTGCAAAACGAGGTATCGACGGGCAGGCGCTGGGGTATCTTCCTCTCCCGCGTGAGCGTTATCATAATGCTGATACTTGCCATAGACACCTTTGCCACTCAGGAGATACCCAAGTTCTTTATTAAGCTGGTAACGGGAAATTGGAACTAAAAAACACTTTACTTTTCGGACAGTCTGTGATATAATGATTACATTGAGTATTGAAAACTTTGGAGGATAATATGGATAATCAAAACCGCACTTCGGTCAGCCTTAAAAAACCCGCGCCTCAGCCGTGGACAGACCCCGTTACGGGGGAGATATACCCGGGAGGCAATCCTAACGAGGTCTCACAGCCGATATTGTCGGGAACATATCAGCCGAACAACATCCCCATGCCCGTAAACAACGCGCAGGTGACAGTGGTGAACGACGGAATGAAGTTCTGCAAGTTCTGCGGACAAAAGATACTTAAGGAAGCCGTTATCTGTACACACTGCGGTCGGCAGGTCGAGCAGCTCCAGGGCGCGCCCGCTCCTCAGCAGATCGTTATAAATAACAACAACGCCAACAATAACGTCAATCAGACCGTTGTCGGCGGCAAACCCAAGGAGAAATGGGTCGCGTTTATACTGTGCTTTTTCTTCGGAGGGCTCGGCGTTCACCGCTTTTACGAGGGGAAGATCGGCACGGGTATACTGTGGCTTTTCACATGGGGGCTTTTCGGCATTGGCTGGCTCGTCGATCTTATCATCATACTTACAAAGCCCAATCCGTATTATGTTTAGATAATCTCGCCCCGCGCTTTATCGGCGTTATATTTATAACCTGATAATTCATGCCGTCAACCGTAACTGTCCTTCGGCTGTAACGGTGGCTTTGTGGACAGGCATAGTCCTTTGTCCGACCGAAAACCTTGTCCATGAACGCACGTCCGACCAGATTCTCCGTTTCCTTATTTTCATCTGCCCACAACCCCGTAAGATTTGGCTCAACCGATGTGTTTTCTAAACCTTGCGACCCCGAAATTTTGAAATCTTTCATTTATCAACCTCTCTCTATATCATAAACATTTCGCATTGCTCGTCGCCGCACCCGATCGGCAACGCCGATCCTTTTTCCTGCATCAAAATCATAACTCCGTATTTGCCCAAATAAGTTGTGCAATATCCGCGTCATATGCTTACAATTCGCTTTGTGAAACGCCTCGCCAAAACTCGCGCAGAAACGGTTCAATTTTTGTTCCAATCGATTGGTTGGGTACAGTTACCATACCGAGCGGTCTGATTTTGTCAACAACATTTCTGCTTGACACCCATTTTTGTAATTCATTCTTAATCATAACGGCACGATACCGAATATCTGAAATGAGATTACCCCGACGACGCAGATAATATTGCCGATTATGTTCAGTCTTGTATACTTCTCCCTGCGTATCAGCCCGATAACGAACAGCGATACCAGTATCATGGGCTGTATGAACGAGTAGCTCGCGAGGCTTATCGAGATAACGGCGTTTTCGACGATCATTCCTACGGTGTTCGGTATTCTTGCCAGCACGACATTAAAAGCGCCTTTGGGATTTTCTTTGAATATTTTCACCGGATCGGCTTTAGGCAGCAGAATAAGAGATATGATCACCAGTGCGGGAAGAAGCTGCATTGACGGCGAGGCATACTCCGAAAAGCCTTTGATCACCAATCCGTAGCCAAATTTTGACGTCAGATAAAGTATCAGCGGAGGCGCAATCTTCTTGTAGTCGACGTCATTTTTCCCGCCCGACTTCGCGATAAAAAACAGTCCGAGAACGGTTGCCGCTATACACAGCAGCTTCAGCACGCTGAGCTTCGCGCCGTTTATCACGTCGACGGTATACGACGCGAAAAGCGTTATTCCAAGCCAAGCTTTCAAATCGAACGCGGACATCTGCCGCAGAACGATCATGCTCATCTGAAACTCAAGCATCTTGCAGATGGCAATAAGCGCTACCGCCGCAAACGCCTGCCATGTAAGCGCAAAATATATACGCTGAAACGGCAAGCTCACCGCCATGAAAACCGACATTGACGAGCACATCAGAAAAGTGAATTCGTTTCCGCCGAGTTTCGCGCCGGACGACGCGTATTTGTCGTTAAGCGAGGTCACGGTGTAACAGGCGGTCACGATAAGCATCATCACAAAAGCGTTCACGGGCTCACCATCTCACCTTCCAGCGCTCGTTCAGGTTCTCCTCGCCGTTTTGCGGGGAGGGATTTTTTTCCGCGGTCTCACGGCTGCGCTGACGACCGAGATACTCCTCGAACAGTTCTTCGTTGTTCGCAATATCCGCCCAATCGTTTGTCCAGGACGACAGATAGGCGGCGTTGGATATCAGAAGCGAGTTCAGCCCCTCGCGTCCGTCCGCGATAAGCTCTCCGCCGTCAAGAATGGCTTCGGCAAAGCTTTCGAGCACCCCGGGGTGTCCCTCGGGAGCGTCGGCGGAAAATTCCTCATAAGCGTGACCGGGAGTTACAAATCCCTCCTTGGCGGTGAAGCAGAACTCGCGCTCGGGCGTTTCCAGCCGCCACCATTTCAGCTTTCCGTCCTCAAGGACGAGCTTTCCGCGATCCCCCGATATTTCCAGACGGTTAGTGCCGGGAGCTTCTCCCGTCGACGAGATAAATACCGCCGTCGCGCCGTTCTCGTATTCGCCGTATATGGTCACGTCGTCCTCGATACCGACATTATGGTACTTTCCGACGGAACAGAACGCGCGTACTCTTTTGGGCATTCCGAATATCCATTGCCAGAGATCAAGATTATGCGGCGCCTGATTTAACAGCACGCCGCCGCCCTCGCCGTTCCATGTGGCGCGCCAGCTCCCCGAATCGTAATATGCCTGTGTGCGGTACCAGTTGGTGATTATCCATACAAGGCGCTTGGGCTGCCCGAGCGCGCCGCTTTGAACTATCTCGTGAGCCTTACGGTAAACGGGATTTGTCCGCTGATTGAACATTATCGCGAATTTTACGCCCGCGCGGTTCGCCGCCTCGTTCATTTCACGAACGCTCCGCGCGGTCACTCCCGCGGGCTTTTCAATCATTACGTGAATACCGCGTTTAAAGCACTCCATCGCGTAAACGGGGTGCCCGTAATGCGGCACGGCGATAAGCGCCGTGTCGACAAGACCGCTGTCGAGAAGCTCCGCCGCGGTGTCAAAGCAGACGACGGAGGGCTGTATTTTCCGCGCGTTTTCCAGCTTTTCGGGGTTTGTGTCGGCGACCGCCGTCACCTCAACTTTGGGGCATTTGCCCTCGGCGACATTTCTGAGATGTCCGCTGCCCATATTTCCAACGCCGATAATTCCAAGTTTTATCTTATCCACTATATTCCCTCCAAAATATCTTTAAGCGCGTTAACTGCCGCCGCAAACGCCGTCCGCAAATCGGGATAGCAGTATTTGCGATTCGTGTTCACGCCTTGCTCGAGCTTCTCAAATCCGTTGAACACCGACAGGTGCGGTTCGACCGTAAGTACCGTACCACAGTATTTTTTCAGGATATGCGCAATGTTGCCGATACCCTTTCCTGCGGGTACTACCGAGCCGTCCTCCAGCGCGTCCTTGATGTGCAGATACTCAACATACGGTGAAAGCAGCTCCCATGCCGACGTTGTTTCCTGTCCGCACTGTACGAAATTCGCGGGGTCGAACACCGCGCGGAGCTTCGGAAAATTCGCATGTATCTCGGCGCAGCGTTCGGCGTTGTCGCCGTAAATGCCCTTTTCGTTCTCGTGACAGAGCGTTATGCTGCTGCCGTCCGCCGCCGCGAGAAACGCCTCGAGCCGCCGCATTACCTCGTCCGAATAACTCTCCGTGTTATCGTGCGGAACATAAAAGCTGAAGATACGGATATGCTTTGCGCCGAGAATATCCGCAAGCTCCAAGCCGCGCCTGAATTTATCCATGTGCGGTTCAAAGTCCTCGGTAATCCCGATCTTCCCGAACGGAGAGCCCACCGACCACACCGCAACCCCCGCCGCTTCAAGCCGACTGCGTATTTCGCGCGCCTCCTCCGCCGTGATATCCGAAACGTTTTTGCCGTCCACGCCGCGTATCTCGAGATATTCAACGCCGTTTTCCCTCATCGCGGATATCTGTCCGTCAAGCCAGCTGTCCGCTTCGTCCGCGAACGCCGCAAGTCTGAATTTCATGGTAAATACCTCCTGAATTTATTTTGTAACATCTTTATACACGAATTGTATTTACTATTCAATTGTTAATTTTAGCATAATATATTGTAAATACACGCATTTTATGATATACTAATAAAGGGGTGACGGCTTTGAACATTCTGGAGGAATTTAACGGCGAGGGCGTATATACGCGGTACGCCGTGGACGAAAAGCCCGACGACAGCAACTTTACAATGCACGTTCACGAACAGTGCGAGATATACTGCTTTGTTTCGGGAGACGCGGAGTATCTTGTCGAGGGCGCGCGCTACCCTCTTAAAGCGGGGAGCGTTCTGATTATGCGTCCCGCGGAGTCGCATAGGGTCAAAATACTCGGCGGCGGCAAATACGAACGCTATGCGGTGAATTTTTCGCCCTCGTTTACGGAAAGGCTTGATTCGCGCCGCATTCTTATGAGTCCGTTTTATGAACGTCCGCTCGGTCGCGGAAATCTTTACCCTGCGGCAGAGCTTGGCGGTGAGATCCCGAGGTGGTTCGATGAAATGTGCCGCGGCGGCGGGGGCTATGAAAGACAGCTCGTGATCTCGACGCGTCTGTTTTTGATCCTCGAGATGATCTACAAGGCGTATCTGAATCGCGGCGCCGCCGAATACGCCCCGCCCACAGAGCTATCAGAACAGATCGTGACCTATGTCAACGCCCATCTTTTCGAGTGCCTTGCGATCCCTGCGCTGGCGGAGCGCTTTTTCCTGAGCGCCTCGCAGTTCAACAGGGGTATTCCGCCGTGCGACGGGAGCGTCGCCGTGGGAATACATTATAATAAAGCGCCTGACCGCCGCAAGGGAGAGAATACGCTGCGGAGAACCCGCGGGAATTGCTGCGGAAAGCTGCGGATTCAGCGACTATTCAGCATTTTATCGCGCGTATGTGAAGCGATTCGGATACCCGCCAAAGAGTGATATGAAATAATATTGGTAACTTCTAACACATTTGTTTGAATTCAAATCGTGCATTGATAGTGCCAAATATAATATATTTAAACAAAATGACCGCCGGAATCTTGCCGCGGTCATTTTTATTATTGTCCAACACTGTTATAATGTGTGTTAAATTTTGCGTATTTAAATATGGTAATACCTCATTTAATGTTTTTGCAATGCAGCAACAAAAATACTTCTGTATATGAATATATCTTGAAATGTAAATATTTATTTCATCTGATTTAAAACAATAGCATTAGTATAACAAAACCCGCACTCCTTGTCAGATGTGCGGGTTAAGCTATCCTATTCGGTTTTTGGTGATTTCTCCGTTAAGGACATCACCCCTTATCGGCGCGGGGTTTTTTATGTATTTTACATTGTCCTTTGACAGCTCTCGATAAATTTCGGGAATATTTTACGCAGCAGCATAAACAGCAAATATCCTATAACCGTGCCGAGGGTGTTGAAGATAATGTCGTCGAGACTTGAATTGCGGCTCATGAGCGGCTGCGCTCTCATTTCGATGAAGAACGTGAGCAGAAATCCGACAAGTGTCGTTCTGCCGAAATCGGCTTTTTTCCAAAGTACCGGCAGAGCGGCTCCGAGCGGTATAAACAAAACCGTGTTCAGCAGCATATCTCTTTCAAAGCCCCATTGAAACAGCGTAAATCTGTAATCAAAGCTTGTGATACAGCGGAGCGCCCGAATTGGCGGGAGCAGGATAAGCGGGTCGGAGAAATTACGAACCAACGAACCCATATCGGTGGTAAGGCACAACAGAAACATCATGGTGAACCATGCCACGAACAGCAGACGAACCATTTCGTTAAGGCGGCATTTTCGGCGCGTTTCCTCAAATTCCGCGCCGAGCCGCTTTTTATGCCACGCGCGGCGAACGAACCAATATACCGTACACACGGCGATCACGACGGGAAGTCCTAAAACGATCACGCCGACCACCGACGGATACCGCATAAGAAACGGGAGGTAATGAAATATGATATGGTCGAGTATCATATTATTCCTCCAGCTTTTTGAGCGCCTTTATCTCGTCGCTGTTTACGAGTATTTTGCCGTCCTTGATGACGCGGACTTCTTCCTTGTTGATAACTATCGGAACGTCGGGCTTTTTGTCGAGCTTGACCTTTAGTATACCTGTCAGCAAATTAACCTCTTCGACAGAGCCTCTGCCGTCGGGAGTTTCAACATACGCGCCGACTTTTGGTGTGGTGCGCAGGAAATCCTCGTAGCAGTTCTGCTCGTATTTCAGACAGCACATAAGCCGTCCGCAAGTACCCGATATCTTTGTCGGGTTGAGCGACAGCGACTGCTCCTTTGCCATTTTTATCGACACAGGCTGAAACTCGCCGAGGAACGACGAGCAGCAGAACGGTCTGCCGCATATTCCCAAGCCGCCCAGCATTTTCGCCTCATCACGCACGCCTATTTGGCGGAGCTCGATACGGGTGCGGTAGATAGCAGCTAAGTCCTTTACGAGATCACGGAAATCAACTCTGCCGTCCGAGGTGAAGTAAAATAATATCTTGCTCCCGTCGAACGTGCAGTCGATGTCAATAGGCTTCATATCGAGCTTGTGGAAGCGTATTTTTTCCGAGAACGTCCGCATTATTTCCTTTTCCTTGACACGGTTTTGCTCAAGCTGTTTGATGTCGTTCACGTCGGCTTTGCGGATTATCTTCTTGAGCGGCGACACAAGACTGTTCTGGGGTATATTGCGGTTGGAGAGCACTATCTCGCCACACTCTACACCGCGCGCCGTCTCAACTATCGCTTTGTCGCCGTGCTTGAAATTTTCGCCGTTCGGCGAAAAATAGTATATCTTGCCGACGTCCTTGAAGCGTACGCCGATTATCTCCACCTTTGTCGAGTTCTCGTCCGCAGACGGAAAAATCTGCGCGGCGCCAGTTTCCGCAGGAAACTCCGCCGATGACTTGGGCTTGCGCGGATAATTTCCGCGGCGGCGGTTTTCGGGACGAAGCTCACTCTGTGCGTTATCCTTGTTTTTCTTAGGAGCTATTTTCTCCGTGAAGTATTCGTTGTTTTCCATAATTCTCCTTTTATTCTTTATTACATCGGCTCGCTGTGTTTCATCATATACTCGTCGACCTTTTCAAGAAAATCCGCGAACCGTTTTGCCGTTCCTACGTCCAGTCTGAAACGGTATCCGATATTCTCGTGCGTCCATAGCCCGAACTCTATATAATCCCCCGCGCGCTTGCGGTAAGAAATATTCCAGCTGATACCGCTGAGAGACCGCACCTCGCGCCTGTCATCCTTCGCGTTTTCAATAAGCTCGTTGATAACGCAGACGTAGTTCATAAAACAGCAGTCCTCGTCGCTGTACGAGCCAAACGAGGTTTTCATGCCGTTCTCGTCGATGCATATCTTCCAGCAGTAATACGTTTTATAGACCTCCTCCCACTTTGACGGACAGAAGTCGTGAAACCCGTGGATATGCGACTCCTCGGGATAAAACCGAAAAATAAGTCTGCGCGTATCGCTGTTTTCCAGCACAAAGCCGAAGCTCTTTTTTCTTCCGCCTTTCTCACCGTTTTTCATATTAAAAACCTCTCGCGGCTGTACGAAGTTCATAAGCCGTCTTTTCATATTATACCACTTTTTTTACGATTTGTAAACACCTTAATAAATATATCATAAATACTCGTGCTCCGAGCACGAGACAAGATACTCCTCGCCGTTTTCTATCCGTTACTCCGACTCGCGGGATATTCTGCAACTGCCATCATATTCGGTGACAAAATGTCTTCCGCGGATCACTCTTCCGTCATTCTCGGTCACAAAGCAGTCGACTAGCTTTTCCGATGTGATAGTCGGGAACGCTCGGCGGCTCGCCGCTGTTACGATCCGAAAGCACTGTTGCAAACAGCGCTATCAATAGTACAAGTATATATTTTAATATTATCCTCCGAAAATTTTCGAGGTGAAATACGCCGCCGTGAGGGACAAGTTGAGGTTGTATATCTCGTTTTCGGTTACCTCAAACGATGTGTCGAGCATTGTCAATATCTCGCTTTCGGAAAAGTTCTCTGCAATTTTTTTTGATTCTTTTCTGCCGAAAAACTCCGCCTCGCCGCCGCACTTTATCGCCAGCGCGTCGCGGATTATTCTTGAAAGATACTCCATGACTTGTGCGGACTCGGCTCTGCCGGATTGCTCCGCCAGCGCCGCCGCAACGCCGAATTTGTCACGTCTGCCGATAGCCGCAGCGGCTTTCTGCGCGGTCTCGATAAGCTTCAGCTCGTTGCCGCCGTTCAGTACTGCGCGGCATTTCGCGATATTTCCCGCGAACATCTCCGAAAGTTCATTTGCCTGTTTATGGTCAACGCCGCCGTCGGCAAGGCACTGTATGCAGTCTTGCATGCCCGTGTCGGGAACCTCGAACTCGGTCACGCGCGACAATACCGTCTCGGGGATAAGGCTCGTGTTCTCGCAGGTGAAGATGAACCTCAGATGCTCGGGCGGCTCCTCGATCAGCTTTAAGAGCGCGTTAAGGTGTTGCGGGAGCATGGTGTCGGCTTCCTCGAAAACGTATATTTTCAAGTCTCCGTTGTTGGGCTTTATGACCGTTCCGCGCATAACTGCGCGAAACTTGTCCATAGAGTATTTTCCATCGCATTGAGACTTCACAAAGATAACGTCGGGGTGACCGTCACGCTCAATATTGCGGCAGGTCGCGCACTGTCCGCAAGCGTTGTTTTCACAAAGAAACAGCTGCGCGATATACCTTGCCAAGGACTTTTTTCCGCAGCCCTCGTGACCCGACAGCAGGATAGCGTGGGGGAGTCTGCCCTTTGCGGCTATGCCGTCGAGCCGCGCCTTTAAACCGTCTTTTCCGTATAATTTCATACCTTTTCAAATCTTTCTATGTTAGTTACGAATACCGTAGCGCCGCCGACCGTTACCTCTACGGGGAAGCTGGTGTACGCTCCCGAGCTGTACGCGGAGGAATTCGGCACGAACTGCTGGCGCTTGTGGGAATGCTCCTTGATAATGTCAATAATCTCGTCGAGCTTGTCGTCCTCCGAGCATATCATAAAGGTGGTGTTGCCAGCCATGAGAAAGCCTCCCGACGAGGCGAGCTTTGTCGCCTGAAAGCCGCTCTTGGTCAGCGCGGACTGCACCGCGTGACTGTCGTCGTTGTTGATGATAGCAAATATCAGTTTCATATTGTCCTCCTGTTTAAGCCGTTTCGGCTAAGTTTATATTAAAGACCTCGGTCTTTGTTTTCGTAAATTTCCGTGACCTCCGCTGTGCCGGCGGGCTTTCCCTCAAACGTCAGCGGGAGCGTTACGGGCTTTTCCGCGTTTTTGAGGAAACGCGCGTATCTTTCCGCGTCGTCAGACGTGCCGCAGAATCGAAGCTCAAGCTCGCACACCGAGCCGCTCCGCCGAGAGCTTATCAGGTACAGAAATACCCGAGAGGAAAAAAGCTCCGTTTCAAATATGTTTCCCGAACGGATATATTTTCTTTGCTTTTCCGTAAGCTCTGCCGCCGCGCGTATGTTCGGCTCAAAGTCGAATTCCCCGTCAAATATCGGGATAGCTTCATCGGCGAACGTAAAGTTGCTCTTGTATTTCATTATATTGTTTCGCCGTGCCACTGCCCAAATAAGCAGAACGATCTCGGCAGCAATTGTCATGGGCAAAGCCACCGGAATAATGTTTGTTCCTATCAACGCCGCAATAACGGAAGCTATAAAAAATACAGTTACTATAAGAAATGAAGCAGTTTCCAACACCGAAAACGGATCGTCCAGAAGCTTTATCCTGACGCCGCACTCGCAGCAGTACATATTTACTCCGCTGCCCCAAATCTTGTCCCTTTCAAACCTTTCTTTGTATTCGCTTGCTACGGTGTGTTTCTCTCCAAGGTAAAATTCGTGATATTTATCGCCGAGGACTTTTCCCATAAGCACCAGCGGCTTTCCGCAGCACGGACAGATCCTCTCTTCTCGTTTCAGCATAGCGCCACCTCCTCGCACGGTATAATACTCCGATTATATTATACACTATTTTCCGTCAAATTGCAACAGCGCTTTTGCGCCGCGGTTTAAAATAAACGGCGGCTTTGCGGAAAGTTAGCAGCAACTAAGCAAAATTGTACAAAAACAAGCGGCAAATTTCTCCGAATTTAGACTTGATTTTTTTTGAAAATATGCTAAAATATAAAGTGATACACTTAGGTGTGCAATACAAATCAGGAGGTAATTTACTATGGCATATCAGATTTCCGATGAGTGCATCGCTTGCGGCGCTTGCGCAGACGGCTGCCCCGTAAATGCAATTTCCGAGGGCGACGGCAAGTACGTTATAGACGCTGACGCTTGCATCGACTGCGGCGCTTGCGCAGGCACCTGCCCTGTTGGCGCTCCCCAGGCCTAATTCAAGCTACATAAAAAGCACTCAAGTGTTAGGGTGCGTGTGGTACAGAAGTATTTCGGTGTCGAGCGACTACGCTTGACACCGAAATTTTCTATGAAACGAAAAAGGAAAGGCGACTTGCCTCTCTTGAGCGCTTAATTTTATGCGTGAATATACCGTCAAAAAGGGGCTGTATCGCGATCGCTTCTTGCTTTCGTGATACAGCCCCTCTGTGCTGTTTGTATAAGATAACGCCTAATCAGCAGGTTTACCCAATCGGCACGGTGAGCCTGAACGTCCCCGCTCGGTTTACCGTATCGTATCGCGCTAGAAACCGATCGCTGCGTTAATTGAATATGTGCCGTTCCTCCTAGCATTGCTTCGTGAAATACAGCCGCCCCGCGCCTCTCCTTACGAAGGGACTTTTCCGCAAGGTTGTGACAGCTGAAAACCTATTCGATTTTCGGCGCTTCAAAGCTGAAATTCCTTGAACCTTTGCCGTTTCGGAAAAGCAACTGGTCGGGATATTCCCTTCCAACTATATTTTACTTCATTTTTCCGGAAATGTCAAGAGCTTTTCCTAATTTTCATCAAAAAACCACGAATTTGACTATAATGCGCTTGACTTTTTCCGTGAAAAGATGTAGAATATAATTGCGTATTTATATCTTACGCACAGACAGCGGTCTGTATTATAAACGGTTAGGCGTTCGTATAGCCTATCGGAAAGGAATTTATTATGAAAGTAACATTGAAAAACGGAGAAGTCAGGGAATTTGACGCGGGTATGTCGGCGTTTGACATCGCGCGGGAGCTAGGGCTTGCCAAGACTGCCTGTGCGGCGGAGATCGACGGCGAGGTCTGCGATATGCGAACTTGCCTTGACAGGGACTGCACGCTGAATTTGCTCACATTTGAGGACGAGCAGGGCAAACGCGCGTTCAACCATACCGCCTCGCACGTACTGGCACAGGCTGTAAAGCGCTTGTTCCCCGCGACAAAACTGGCGATAGGTCCCGCTATCGACAACGGCTTTTACTACGATTTCGACACCAGTGAGCCGTTTACCTCCGAAACTCTTACCAAAATAGAATCCGAAATGAAGAAGATCGTCAAGGAGAGTATCAAGCTTGAAGCGTTCACGATGTCTCCAGACGAAGCTATAAAGTACCTTGAGGAGCAGGGCGAGCCGTACAAGGTCGAGCTTTGCAAAGAGCATGCGGACAAGGGAGAGCCTATCTCGTTCTACAAGCAGGGAGATTTTACCGACCTGTGCGCGGGTCCGCATATGATGAGCACGTCGTCGATAAAGGCTTACAAGCTCACCTCCGTTACGGGCGCTTACTGGCGCGGCTCGGAGAAAAATAAAATGCTCACCCGTATCTACGGCTGCGCGTTCCCGTCCAAGGACGAGCTTAACGCGTATCTCGAGCGCGTAGAAGAAGCGAAAAAGCGCGATCACAACAAGCTCGGTCGCGAACTGGAATATTTCACCACCGTTGATTATATCGGTCAGGGTCTGCCCATACTCTTACCAAAGGGAGCTAAGGTCATTCAGATACTTCAGCGCTGGGTGGAGGACGTTGAGGCAAAGCGCGGCTGTCAGCTTACCAAAACGCCGTATATGGCTAAGCGCGAGCTGTATAAGATCTCGGGTCACTGGGATCACTATCTGGACGGAATGTTCGTCCTCGGCGACCCGAACGACGAGACCAAAGAATGCTTTGCGCTGCGCCCGATGACCTGCCCGTTCCAATATCAGGTATTTTTGAACCGTCAGCGCTCCTACCGCGACCTGCCCATGCGCCTTACGGAAACCTCCACGCTGTTCCGCAACGAGGACTCGGGCGAAATGCACGGACTTATCCGCGTTCGTCAGTTCACCATTTCCGAGGGTCACTATATCCTCCGTCCCGAACAGCTTGAGGAGGAATTCAAGGGCTGTCTGGAGCTTGCAAAGTATATGCTCGATACCGTGGGCATGCTCGAAGACTGCACGTTCCGCTTCTCGCAGTGGGATCCCAACAACACCGAAAAGTATATCGGCACTCCCGAGCAGTGGGACGAGGCGCAGACCATTATGGGCAAGATACTTGACGATCTGGGCGTTGATTACACTATCGGCATAGATGAGGCGGCGTTCTACGGTCCTAAGCTTGATATCCAGTATCACAACGTCTTCGGTAAGGAGGATACGATCGTCACCATTCAGGTAGACCAGCTTCTTGCGGAGCAGTTCGGTATGGAATATGTCGACGTTGACGGTTCGAAGCGCCGTCCGTATATCATTCACCGCACGTCGCTCGGCTGCTATGAGAGAACACTGGCGTACCTTATCGAGAAATATGCGGGCGCCCTGCCGCTGTGGATGTCGCCCGAGCAGGTTCGTATACTCCCCGTTACCGACCGCGCAAAGGATTACGGCGAGGGCATAGCAAAGCGGCTTGACGATCTAGGCATACGCGTGACCGTGGACAACCGCAACGAGAAGATCGGCTACAAGATACGTCAGGCGCAGCTCGAGAAGATACCGTACTTCTTTATTGTCGGCGACAAGGAGGTCGAGGACAACACCGTTTCGCTGCGTTCGCGCAAGGACGGTGATCTGGGCGCGTCTCCGCTTGACGACATCATCACGAAGATCGTCATGGAGAATGCGGAAAAGGCAAGATAAGGAGAAGACATTGGAGCTTGTAAGAATATCTTCGAAAAACCTCGATCAAGAGCATATATGCTGCGCTATATCAAATAATAAGGACTGTCAGGTATCGTCGAAAAAGGCTTGGCTTAGGCAGCGCCTTGACGAGGGGCTTGTGTTTCTTAAAGGCGACATTCGCGGAAAATGTTTTATCGAGTATATTCCCACCGAATACGCTTGGGTGCCCATTGACGCGGACGATTATATGTATATCGACTGTTTGTGGGTTTCAGGGCAGCTCAAGGGGCAGGGAAATTCCAATCTTCTGCTGGAAGAATGTATACGTGACAGCAAAACCAAGGGCAAAAAGGGGCTTGTCGTTCTTTCCTCCGGGAAGAAGCTTGGATTTTTGTCCGACCCGAAGTATCTGAAATATAAAGGCTTTGAAACTGCCGATACGGCAAGCCCGTATTTCGAGTTGATGTACCTTCCGTTTGACAAGGGCGCGGATAAGCCCCGTTTTAAACCGTGCGTTAAGGACATGGCGCATACAGATAAGCCGGATGGATTTGCGCTGTACTATACAAACCAGTGTCCGTTTAACGCAAAGTATGTGCCTATTCTTGAAGAAATGGCAAAGGCAAAGGGCGCGGAGATTCACGTGATTCATATCGATACGGCGGAACAGGCTCAAAACGCGCCGTCCCCGTTTACAACATTTTCGTTGTTTTACAACGGCGAATTTATAACGCACGAAATACTATCGGAAAAGAAATTTGAAAAGCTACTCACAGAAAAAGGATATTAAGGAAAGGCGGAAATATGGACGAAAAAAATTTTACGGAGCAGTACGAGTGGACGGAAAATCTTAAGGATCTCAACAAGGAGCTTGAGGAGCGTATCATCGCCGCAAACGAGGATCAGACAAAGGTCAAGTGGAACAAGCTGCTGCCCGATCTTATGACGGCGGAGGTGCTTATCGTCGGGCAGTTCAACGAGGGAATACAGACCGAGAAAACGCTTAATATCCTTATGTTGCAAAAGGATGGTCACGCTATTGTTCCGTTCTTCACCTCGCCCGAGCGCATGAGCGTGCTCGTAAAGCCCGACAGCAATACGTTTGAGGTAATGAAGGTGAACACCGTACGGTTCTTTCAGTCGATAAAGGGAAAGCCCTGCGTGCTTGATCCCATGTCGCCGTATGCGCGTGTGTTCAATCCGTTTGAAATGAAGGTGCTCGCCGCGGAAAACGAGGACAGAGTGCCGCCGCTGCCTACTGCTCCCAACGAAAAAGCCGTTTAAATTCTCGATAAAATGGAGTGATAAATTTTGAATACGTTTAATAAATTACTCAGCATAATCGTACCCTGTTACAATGAGGAGGAAAGTGTGCCGCTGTTTTACGCGGAGACGATAAAGCAGGAGGCGTTCTTTCACGAAAAAGGCGTGGAGTTCGAGTTCGTTTTTGTGAACGACGGCTCGCGCGATAAGACCGTTGAACAGATCAGAAAGCTCCACGAAAAGGACGAGCGGGTACACCTTGTTTCGTTCTCGCGCAACTTCGGCAAGGAGGCGGCGATAGTCGCGGGGTTTGAAAAGGCTAAGGGCGATATTGTGGTGCTTATGGACGCGGACTTGCAGGACCCTCCCGCGCTGCTCCCAGAGATGTACCAAAACATTGAAAGCGGCTACGACTCCGTAGCGACCAGGCGCGTTGACCGCAAGGGCGAGCCGCCTATACGTTCGTGGTTCGCGCGGCGGTTTTACGGGCTTATGCGCAAGATATCAAAGACGGATATCGTCGACGGAGCGCGCGACTACAGAATGATGACAAGGCAGGTCGTCGACGCGATACTCTCAATGCGCGAATACAACCGCTTCTCGAAGGGTATATTCGGCTGGGTCGGCTTTAATACGAAATGGCTTGAATATGAGAATATCCAACGCGCGGCCGGGGAGACAAAGTGGTCGTTCTGGAAACTGTTTCTTTACTCGTTGGACGGCATTATGGCGTTTTCCACCGTGCCGCTGTCTATCGCGTCGTTTCTGGGAATAATATTCTGCGTTATAGCGTTCGCGTTCCTGATATTTATATTTGTAAGAGCGCTGGCGTTTGGCGACGACGTGGCGGGGTGGCCATCGACTATTTGCGTTATAACGCTGCTAGGCGGTCTGCAGCTGCTCTGTCTCGGTATTATGGGGCAATACCTCAGCAAGCTGTATCTCGAGGTCAAGGACAGACCCAAGTATCTGGTCAAAGAGGAATTCTGAATGTTTAAACGGGCTTGCGGACACAATTACAAGCCCGTTTTTTATATAATTTTCCGATATTGACAAGCCGCCGTCAATATAGTATAATATATATGTATAATTTTATATAAAATCCATATGGAGGATAAAACTATGTATTTCAGACAGCCTCGCTATTTCGGCGATTTTAAATGTATAGGCGGCACATGCTCAAATTCTTGTTGCATAGGGTGGAGAATTGATTGGTATAAGAACGAGATAGACAAGATTACCGACGATCCAAGATGCTCGGAGGAACTGAAGGAGCTTGTCAGCAAGTCGTTTGCGCAGATAGAAAACTCTAACATATACCCTGTAATTCTCGGCGCGGGAAAACGCTGTCCGTTCCTGACTGAGGATAACTTCTGCAAAATACAGCGAGAGCTCGGTGCGGAATATCTTTCGCACACCTGTTCGGTCTATCCGCGCCACCACATTATCGCGGGCGAGGCGGCTTACCAATACTGCAATATGTCCTGCCCCGAAGTTATGAACAAGCTGCTCAACAGCGAAAAGAGCATGGACTTGGTAAATGTTGCGATACGCGAACATATAACGATCAAGGGCGCGGCGATGAATAATGAAAATCTCCTTGCCGAGCACCCCGAGCTGAAATACCGCGGCGAGCTGCTGGAATTCTTTTACGAGATAATCGCGGACAAAAAACATGACGTCGAGACCTCAATAATCCTCGGCGCTCTTGCGGCGCAATCGCTGTCGAAAATCGTCGACGCGAAGGACTACGACAGTATTCCCGAGGCAATAAAGCAGATTAAACCGCAGTTTCACAACGGCGCACAGCTCAAGTCTATCAAAAATATTAAGCCGAATTATTATGTAAAGCTCGGTGCGGTGGGAGAGATACTGAAGAGTATTTTTCAGGTGAACATTATGTCCGCGCTTACCGATAAGGAGGGCAAGCCGAATATCGATCTGTATATCCGTGGTGAAAAGCGCCTTGCGGATACGTTTAAGGAGCGGCAGTTTTATCTGCGGAATATCGCGCTTAATCTGCTGCTGGAGTTTGTGCTGCCGTTCAAATTCATCGGCAAGACGATCTTTGAAAATTACAGCATTTTTGCGGCGGCGTTCGCGCTGTTCAAGCTGAATGTTATCGCGACCGCGGAGCTTACCGACTTAGCCGAAAGAAAAGCATCCAACCCCAAGGTAAACGTTATCGGCGGCAATCTGAAAATCAAGGTCGTTGCCAAGTACGATACTGAAAAATATATCAACAAGTCCGCCGCGTTGATAAGCCGCAACATTTGTCATAACAACGAAAATGCCAAAAAGCTGCTGGAGGAGCTGCATAACCGCAATTTCTCCACACCCGCTTATCTGGCGCTGCTGATAAGGTAATTATTTTTCCTTAAGCAGATCGTTCCACCGAAAATAATCGGGGTACATATCCAACAGAAAATCGTAAAATCTCTGCGAGTGATCGTGATGCCAGTAGTGTGCGTACTCATGCCAGAATACCGACAGCACGGTCTCCTGCGGATAGGCGGCGAGACGTATATTTATCGAGATATGCCCGCGCGTATAGGAGCAGCTCCCCCACCGCGACTTCATATCTTTGATTGTGATCTTAGTAGGCGGCGGTGTAAGTCCGCGGCGCATAAGCTCCGCGCGGACTTCTTCGTTAAGCCCGCGGCAAAGCACCGCAAATCTGTCCGCGACAGCGCGCCGTATCAGCGAGAGAACGTATTCGCCGTCGCCCCCGAGCCGCGTGAACACTCTGCACTCAATTTCGTCCAAAACGGCACATTCCCGTGCGTTATGTATAATACGCACGGGATATTCTTGTCCAAGCCAGTTTACCGTTTCGATGTTGATCTCGCTGCGCTTCTCGCGCGCCCGCAATCTCTCGAACGCCCCGAAAAAGAAGTCGGCGCGCTCGGTTAGAAAACGCTCGACCTCCTTAACGGAAACGCGGGAGTTTGCCGAAACGTATACGATACCGTCGTCTTTCGCGCGGAAATTAACGTTCTTCACGCGCTTTCGGACGAGCTCATAGGTGAGCATTCTCCCGTCGGGGAGAGTTATGGTTTTCAGTCAGATCACCCCGTCCGCTTTTTGAATTTGTTTAACCGCACCGCCGTGCCTATGCCAATACCTATCGCCGAGACCGCCGCGCCGATAATAAAATAGAGCGGTTCAAATGTAGAGAAAAAGTCGCTGACAGTAACGATTTCGAGCGTAGACAGCCATTTGATACCGAATGTTTCCATTTGCGTTGTTATCAGCGCCATACCGAAAAACAGCGGCATAAGCCACCTAAGCCTGTTCCAGCCCCTGTCGGCACCGATAAAAAACGAGATTACCAAAGTGCTCACGGGCATAACGATATACAGCGCCAGTATTGAATAGCCCATAGCGTTTGAACCCTCCGCCGCGCCTGTCCGGAACGCTATCGCCGTAACCGCCCAGATAACCAAGAAGCTCCCCACCTCAATAAGCTTTGAAAACCACTTGCGGCTCTTCACCTCGTTTGTAGCGTCATCCAGATGTTCGATCATTTTCTTATCCTCCTTTAATAATTCATCAAGGCTGATGGAATAAAGGTCGGACAGCTTTATAACGCTTACGATGTCAGGATAAGAGCGGTTGTTCTCCCAGTTTGAGATACTTTGCCGCGAAACACCAAGCTCCTCGGCGACCTGCTCCTGTGTGAGCCCGTGCTCGCTGCGCGCGTTTTTAAGTCTTTCTCCGATCTCCATTCTATCATCTCCTTGTACCCTTATTATAGAAGAACGCAAATAAAATGTCCATAAAAATGCTTTTACATTGACAAAAAACCGATGTAAAAATCGTTTTACATCGCGCTGTAATGCGGTTTAAGCCAACATCACCTTAACACGAACATCTGACTTGGACAGCCGAATTCAATAACAAAATCCCCCTCGACAAATCCAAATTTCTTGTACAGCGCTCTGGGCGCTGCACCCCTCGGGTCGTCATCGCGAAATGTAGTCACGGTGATATCGCGCGCTCGGTCGAGCCGTCCAAGCGCTTCGGTCATAAGCGCGGAGGCTATGCCCTCCCGTCTGTGCACGGGCGAGACCGCCAGACAGCATATCATATTGTGCGTTATTGAGAACAGCAGCACCCCGACTATTTCCTCGCCCTCTTTGACACAGAGAGCGCGGTTCTCGGTCATAAATTCAAGCACGGTTGTCCTGTATTCGTCGAGACCCTCTTCGGTCTCCAGCCCGGGGAAATTATCGCGCATACCGCACACAAGTTCGATCCACGGCTCAATATCGCGCTCGTTTCCGAATACTACTTCAGCCATTCAGCTTCTCCTCGATAAGTCCGCGGTATCTCTCGATATCGTCAAGCGTATGACTTCCAAAATATTCCTTGTCCCAGCAGTCGGGAGCGTTGTCGAGCATATCCACCGCGAGTCGGAAAAAGCACTCCAACATATCGTACTCGCCGTCCTCAAACAGCCGCTTTGAAAGGCTGCTCACTATTTCATACGCGATATGCCAGTACTGATCGACGGCGGCGCAGTTCTTGTAATCGGAGAGCTTATCGTAGAGCTTTTGAGTGTTTTCCTTGCTGTAGATCCCGTAATTAAGTCCCGCGAGCTCAATAAGATTTACACTGTATATATTTTCCTTGGAAAGATAATACTCCCTGCCAGTCCACTCGTCGAAATACTCCTGCTTCCATTTAAGCATATTTTCGGGCGTAGCAAAACGCTTGAAGTTCTGTTCCGCTGTAATGGTCTGAAAACGGTTTGACTTGTCGGAAAAGCCATTCATTCTGTATTCGCGCTTGGTCTCCTCCTCGGATTCGGGACCTGCTATCTTAAAGCGCAGCTCGTCGGCTTTCTCCTCGGAAATAAGCGGACGGCACAGATCCATAAGCCTCACAAGCGCCTGCTCCTCACTCTTGTCGTCCTTGTTTATCTCGGTGAACCCTGCGGTCGCGAGCATACAGTCAAGCAGCTTCGCGTCGGGAGCACCGCCGCTGTCGTTCATCATAATTTCGAGCTTTTCCGCGACGAGCTTCACGGGAGTATAATCGTTGTGCCACTCCCACGCCTTGTTAAGCAGCTTGTGATTATCGGAATTTTTCGGCGCTATCTGCGAGAAATACTTCTCGAATTCCTCAAACGCCCATTTACGCTCAAGCTCGCGCGAGGAGTTATCCTCATAGGCTTTGAGCGTTTCGGGAGTAAACGTGTCGTAAAGATTGCAGCCGCGCGGGCAGCTGTGAATGTACTTTTTGTAAAAATTCCGCGCCTGTTCTGAATTTGTGATTTTCGGCTGCTTCATAATTACTCCTTTCCCAACCGTGCACTGTCAAAGCCGTTGAACCGTATTCGCTGCTCAAAAGGTATTTTGGAACCTCTTTTCACGTCCTCGTCCGCTATCCCCACAGGCAGTATGCAGACTATTTTATACTCGTCCGGTACGCCTATGTGCGCGGCGATCTTCCCCGCGATATCGTCGTCGTCCGTGATATGCCCCTCATACCAGCAGCTCTCATATCCCAACGCCTTAATAGCCAGCAGCATATTTTCAATAGCCGCGCTGTAATCCTGAACATTAAAGCATTTGTCCCTATACGCAAAAACTTTCCGCGTAAGAACAAGAATAAAGGCGGGCGCGGTAACAGCGATAGGCGGCTCGATAAGCGCCTTTATCTCGGCAAGAAGCTTCTTGTCGTCAACCGCGATAAACGAAGTCGTCTGCTTGTTGCAGCCCGAGGGCGCGGCGGCTCCCGCTCGCATTATTTTCAGCAGGTCTTCTCTCGGAACCGATATAGGCTTATACCTTCCCCGATAGCTTGACCTGCCGTTTATAATATCGAAAATATCCATGCTCTCCTCCATTGCGGTAAAGGCACGTTATCAATGCCACCCGCACTCGTCATAGTCTTTCCATTTCTCGTTGTAGCGCATCTCGTCCGCAAGCTTAAGGCAGATGTACGCGACAGCCGCCGCAACAATAATGACCGCGCCAATTATCGGAATTACGACCTTGCCGATCGGTCCGACTTTTTTCTCGATCTTCTGTATTTTCATAATAATGTCCTCCAAAATTTATTTGTTTGATGAAAGCGCCGAGTAAATATCCCGTTTGGAGATACCCGTCACCTTTGCCGCTTGCCTGCAAGCCTCCGAGAGCTTCTCGCCGCCGCTTACCAGCGACCGCGCAAGCTCCGCCGCCTGCTCCAATGTAAATTCGCTTTGCCGCGTTTCCGAGCCCTTTACCACGATAACATACTCTCCGCGCGGCTCGATATCATCATAGTAATGCGCCAACTCGCCGAGCGTTCCGCGAATGACCTCCTCGTGGAGCTTGGTAAGCTCGCGGCAAAGCGCCCCGCGGCGTTCGCCGCCGAGAGCGCCCTCAAGATCGAGGAGCGTCTGCTTTATCTTATGAGGAGCCTCGTAATAGACCAACGCGTGAGGTAAATTTTTCACCATGTCCAACCGCTCCGAGCGCTCCTTTTTCGGCACTGGGAGAAACCCCTCGAACGCCCAGCGGTCAACCTCCAGACCGCTCGCCGCGACCGCCGCCACAGCCGCGCTGCACCCGGGGATTATTTCCACGGTAATACCACGTTCATAGCATTTGGCGACAAGCACCGCGCCCGGGTCTGAAATGCACGGCATACCCGCGTCTGATACCATAGCGATATTATTCCCTTCCAGCAGCAGAGAAATTATCTTCTCGCTCTTTTCCTGCTCCTTGGGCTTGTAGCAGGAAAGTAAGGGCTTTTTTATGTCGAAATGCGTAAGCAGCCGCAGCGTTACGCGTGTATCTTCCGCGGCGATATAGTCGGCGTTTTCGAGCGTTTCAACGCCGCGCGGACTGAAATCGCCAAGGTTGCCTATCGGTGTGCCGACTATCGAGAGCCTGCCGTATTCGCCCGTTTCGCTCATTGAACCGCCTCCCATTCAGTCATAAATAAAGTCTGTATTCTCCGCCGAACATATCCCTCAGCTCGCTTTTTACGCTGTTCAGCAGACTGTTGAACTCTTCCTCGTCTTGTTTGCTTTCAAAGCCCACGATACCGAGATGTATCTCTTCGTCGATAAGAGCGTTGTATTTTTCCGCAAGCATATCAAACTTTTCAGCAAAGCCCGCCCGCTCCTCAAGCATTTTCCTGACGGTCTCGTCTCCGCATTCAAAAATGCCCTTGCTCCGCATAGACGCGCTGCACACTAAATGGTCGTATTCATCGTTTAAATAAATAAGCGGCGAAATGAATTCAAGCATAAACTTAAGGCGCTTTTTCTGCCCGTGACCGAGCTTATTGCCCGCAAGCCAATACTCGCGCTCCATACGGCAGACCGTGTTTACCTCGTACTCGCCGCGCATTAATTCCCGAAGCTCGTCAAACGCTTCTTTTGCCTGTCCGAGAAATTCATCAAGCCCCTCATCGTTTTCAAACCCGACATAAAACCGATCGTAATGCTCGTTGTGCGACCAGAGCGTTTTGCTCGTATCGGTAAGGTTTTTCAGCTTGCTTTCAAGCACGGTCTGCCCAAGCAGGCGCTCTTCGGGATATCTTACACGCGGCAGTCCGTACTTTTCACAGCCGCTTTTCCATATATCCTCGAAGAAACCTGCGCTGTCCGCGCGAACGTCGCCGAGAAATTCTCCGTTATCGTAAAGCTCCAACGCTAATCCGAACCAATTGCAGACGATATCTATCCTTTTCATTCGTATATCCTCGAATACTCCTCGGTATACGACTTATCGTCGTTGCGGAGTATCATGGGCTTCTCGACTATCATGCCGTGGTTGGCTCCCTTTTTGCCGCTGATAAGGAACAGCCACGGTTTTTCGTTGATGTTGTTGAATACGAACGTCACTGACTTAGGCTCGATCTTGTTGTGACGCATAGCGCAGATAACGTCGCCAAGCCGCTCGGGACGGTGGCACATTTTCAGCAGACCGCCGTATTTTAGCAGCTTTCCCGCCGCCGCGCACACGTCGTCTACCGTACACATAAGCTCGTGCCGCGCGATGGCCTGCGCCTGCGAAACCTTTTCATAGCCCGAATTGCTCGGCATATACGGCGGATTTGCCGTAACGATATCCACCGTTTCATACGTCAGAACGCTCTGCGGGATATGACGGAGATCGCACTCTATTGGCTGAATGATGTTCTGAAGATTGTTCTCGTTAACCGTTTTTTGCAGCAACGAGATGGCCTCGCTTTGAATGTCGACAGCGTAAATGAGCTGCGGCTGAATGTTCTTGCAGAATATGAGCGGAACGATACCACACCCCGTACATAAGTCACAGACAACGCTGTCGCGTCGGATACCCGCGTAATATGCCAGCAAAAACGCGTCCGTACCGAAACGGTGATCCTCCGATACGTACATTTTGATCTTTCCGAGCTGAAACACCTCTGTTACCATATTTTATACCATCCTTTCAACGTTTTTACTGCAATTATCCGATCAATATCTGCCCGTCGGGGACAACGATATTCTTACGCTCGCGGCTGTTCATAACCAGCGACATTATCAGCGATACCGGACCCACTCTGCCAATAAACATCGTCACGATGAGCAGACACCTTCCCGCAAAGCCCGTAAGCGCTGTTGCGCCCGCCGTAAGTCCCGCAGTCGAGAACGCGCTCACCGCGTCGAACAGACACTGCACCGCTCCCGCCTCCGTATCCTCCGGCATTGAGAAGTACAGCGCGATAAAGCATATTCCCACCGCGAATATCGACAAAACGGAGATGACCAGCGTGCGGTAAATGGTCAGCTTGTCGATCTTGTGTTTGAAAAGCTCCACGTCGTTCTTGTTGCGGATATACGACACCACCGTCATTATCAGCACCATAAGCGTAGTGACCTTTATACCGCCGCCCGTTGACCCGGGAGCCGCGCCGACGAACATCAGCATAACGCTGCCGAGCTGCGAAAACTCCGTCATCTCTCCCATTCCAACGCTGTCATAGCCCGCCGTTCTTGTCGAAACGGAGGTGAAAAACGAGTTGAGGAGCTTTTCGCCGAACGACATATCCTTCATAGTCGCGGGGTTGCCGCTCTCCGAAATCATATAGAAAATAGTTCCTCCGACGATAAGTATCCCGGTCATTACAAGCACCGTCTGCGTGTGCAGACTGAGCTTTTTGCGCGTACGGATATTGAGAAAATTTTCCCATACGATAAACCCGAGACCGCCGACGATTATCAGCACGGAAATAGTTATCAGCACCGCGGGATCGCTCTGACAGGAGATAAGGCTCGAGCCCTCGCCCTCCATTCCCATAAGGTCAAAGCCCGCGTTGCAGAACGCCGTAATACTCATAAAAACGCTCATCCAGACGCCGTAGCCGCCATACTTGGGAACAAATACCACCGCCAGTACCGCCGCGCCGCACAGCTCGAAAATAAACGAATACTTGATAATGCTGACGAATATCTTACGCCCTCCCTCAAAGCTGCTTTCGGTGAGATCTCCCGCCGCGTTTTTCAGCGTTCGGTACCCGAGCTTTTTGCCCGCCGCGACGTTAAAGAACGTAATTATCGTAACAAATCCCAGACCGCCCACCTGTATAAGCAGCGCAATAACGATCTGCCCGAAAAGCGACCAGTGCAGATAGGTGTCGTAGATCGTAAGTCCCGTTACGCAGCTCGCCGAGGTCGCCGTGAAAAGGCAGTCGAATATCGGTGTGAATTCCCGTGACTTTGAGGAAATCGGCAGGCATAGCAAAAGCGTGCCCAACGCGATTATAACAGCAAATCCGACGACCAGCGTCCGCGTGGGATCAAAGCGCTTAGACGCTTTCCTGAATTTCGGCATATTATCCCTTCTTTATATGCATAATTTATTGACAGAGCGTTATCTCTAGCTCATTCTTCGAATGACAATCTTTTCTATATTGATTGGCTCCCCCGAGGTATTTGTGAACGTAAAACGGATGTTTTCGGTCTTTTTGTCAACCGTTACCGCCGCGCATAACTCCCTGTTCTTTTCGGTCAGTATCTCAAACGGCAGCTCTGTCTTGCCCTTGTCAGCATACAGCGTGACCGTTCCGACGCTCACGTCCTCGCCGTAAACCGTAAAGGCATACGTTCCCTTTTGCAGGTGCGTGTAATTTGTATACGCCGCCGCGCCTTTCGGGAGGGTAAGCGTGACGTTTCCGCCTTCGTTTGCGTAGTCTAAGTCGGCGTGCTCGTCATAGCCTGTTTTTACGGCTGTCAAGGTGGTTTTCAACTCGGCGGGAGTATAAACTACCGCTCCGCTTTCGCCGATACGATAACCTTTGCTAAGCGCCCATTCGCAAGCGTTTTCCGAGGCGGCGTAGATATGCACCGCGCTGCCAAGCGAGCCTATAAGCCGCAGCTCGTCGAACCACAGCTCTGGTGTTTCCTCAATATTCGCGATAACTATTTCGGACTTGTTTTCTGCCTTCCGGTATGCCGAGACAGTCGACGCGACCCTCACAGTCATTTCGGGATAAAGAAACTGTGTTTTGACATATCTGTCGCGCGCCGCTGCAAATAGCGTGATCTCGCCGAATTGACCGTCCAGTTTATCCACCGCCGCAGTCATTATATCTGCGCCGCGTTTGGCGTTTTTCGCCTGCGGAACGGTGTACTTTAAATACCCGAACGTTCCCGAATAAATCACCAGTCCCGCCAGCGGAACACATAGCACTGCCCAACGAATTTTATCGAGCCTTTTGATAAGCCCGATAACCGTCCACAGCGCCGAAACGCCGAGCACAGTGACGAATATCTTTAAAAAAGTGGTCTGCGTATACAGATCTCTGAGACCTTCACCGTACCGCATGGGAGCTAGTCCCAGCACCATTGCGCTTACAAACGTCTCGGAATTTGTGACTATCGGCACGGTAAAGAGCTGAGTAAGCGCTATCGTCATCGAGTTCAGGCCGAATGCGGCGATAGTCTTCAAACGAGACAGCTTTCCCTTATATATCAACACAAGCGTACACAATATTGCCACGGGATAAAACGACTCGGTATACCGCCCATAGATAGTCGTATCCATGCGCTTATCGAACGACGAGGACGTGCTCTTAAACAGCACGCTCACCGCGAACGCCGCGCCCATAAGCAGCAGCGAAAACCAGCAGAGCACCGCCGCCTTATCGCCAATATACGGCAATGCTTTCGTGCCGGTACCTCCGCTTTCAAGCGTTATAGGCGTTCTGTTTCTCCGTCGGTAATACAGCACGACAGCCGCGATTATCGCAATAACGCAGATCGCTCCTAGCCCCCATGTCGACGAAAAAAAGTAGAAGAAGTGCCCTATAAGCGTTTGGAAAAACCGTGCTATCGAGAAATTTCCATTCTCGCCGAATAGCTGCGAAATCATTTTTTCGATTGTGTTTATCGGCGCACTCCTGCCGCTGCCGACATTCCACAAAGCGCCTTGAAAAAAACGCTTGAGCATTTTGTCGGCGAACAGCCCGACAACGGTGCCGCCGAAAAATCCCGAAAAGCAGAACAGCTTAGTCCGCTTCATCGTGAAGAACACGACAAGCTCCAGTACTATCCCCGCAGCGACAAGCGACAGCATTCGTCCGTGAGCAGCATACGCAGCGGCTAAGGTCAGACCGCCCAGACACGACAGCGCTTGCTTTTTTATTATTTTTTTGCAGTCATGCGCTTTGTACAAAAGCAACAGAAAAAACCACGGCAACAGACAGCACATAGTCTCGTTCCACGTGAAATTCGTGAGCAGCATATAGCTCGGGTACAGTCCGCATATCAGCGAAAAGACCGCCGCTGCGGGCATCTTTACGTCAAATGCGCGGCGCGAGAGCCAATATGCGATCACGGGAACAAGGCTCATCAGAACGCCGTTTATCATCAGCATAAGCCTATACCGCAGATAGGGATCGTCTGTTATCCAAAACACGGGAACGTAAAACAGGCTTTGAAAGTATCCGTAATATCCGCCCGTTGAAACCGTCGGAGACCAGTCCAGACCGTTAATATACGCCGCTATCGCCGTGACCGAGTATTCGTCGGGAGTGAGATTGAATATCGTTGCTGCACCCGTTATCAGCATATGCAAGGTCAGCGCCGCGGAGTAGATGACGAGCATAATAAATGCGTCGCTTTTCAGCAGTCCGATAACTTTTCCGCGGACGGGTATCGTTTCGTCCATAGCCGTCACCCCATTATCCGTTTGCGGAGCTGTACCGCATAAAGTCACGCGCACTCTCGCCGTAAGCGTAAACAGTATAGACGGACGTCCGCCCGACCATGTCGTATGAGCCGCCCTCAAACGGCGCTTCGATACCGTTCTCCGCGATAAGCAGACAGGACTCGGGAACACGCCCGCCACTGTTCAGCATAGTCACCTTTGTATCGGGCGCAAGGAACTGCAATGTCGCGGCAAGGCTCGGATCGGTCTGAAACGCGATTATAGGCGGCGACTGCGGAGTATTGTACAACAGTCTTGATACCTCGGTATACGGTTCGATTTTCTCTGAATTCGCTGCGCCGACCGCGGGTAAATATATCAGCCCCGAATACGCCGAGGTATAGGCTATCATAAACAGTATCGAAAGGGAGACCAGTCCCGTGCGGTGCTTTCGCGAGCAGGACGCAAACACTATCAACAGTGCGAGCACCGTGAACGCAACAGAGGACATTATAATGTAGCTCATCCCCGTAAGCTCCGCTGTACCACTGCCGAAGTCCAGCGGAACAAGCCCTGTCGCCGCAGCGGTGAGCTGACTTCCCGCACGGCTTACGAGCGGATATCCGACAAGCCCGAAGCACAAACACGCATAAGCGTATATTACGGCGCTGAAAAGCAGCTTTTTAAGATCGATACCGTACAGAAACACGAATACCAGCACCAAAAACATAGCAAACGGCGCGATATTGTCGGTGTAGCGTCCGAAAACCGTCGAGCCGTCTGCGGACATCCCCGCATTGAACGAAAACAGCGCGGATAGCACAGAGGCACAGCCGATAGCCAGAAACTGAAACAGGGCGAATATCGTGATACGTAAGCCGTATTTGTGCTTAATAGGCTCATAGACCTTGGTATCGTTCTCGGAGGGCGTACCCTTATGCTTTATCATTTCCGCGATCCGCGTCATGATAAGCACCACGAACAGCGCTCCCGCGACCGCTCCCATACCGAACGTCGAGGTCATGAACGCATAGATGTGCGAGAAGAACACTCCGAAAAAATTTCCCGTAGGTCCCAACCATTCGGGGATCACATCCGTTTCACTAGTAAACGTGCCTGCCGCACCATTCCAGATGTTCTGGATAAGAATGGCGCGCGCCAGAAATTCCGTACCAAACGATACAATCAGCGAGATAAAGAATACCGGAAGATTGACTATCTTTTCCTTGAATACCAATTTTGACAGCAGAACGGTCAGCACAAGCGCCAGCACCACCGCAAGCATTTTCTTGTCCGCGGCGTAGGATACCGCGCACAGAAATCCTGCAAGCAGGGACATAGTAAAGCGCGTATAGCGGTTTTTCCTATCCCACGCGCTGAACATACACAGAACCAGCAGCCACCCGAAAAGGCTTGTTACCGCCTCATTCCAGATAAACTTGGAGCTTGTAAGATACGAGAAATACATTCCGCAGCACAACGCCATCAGCAGCTTGAACCTCACGCGCATAACGCCGAATTTCGCCGCGAGATGATACGCGATCAGCGGGATAAAGCTCACCAAAATACCGTTCACGACGAGCATTGCCTTGTACAGCGCATACGAATTTTTCAACACAAGAAACAACGGTGCGTACAGCAACGCCTGTATATATCCGCAATCGCCGCCTATCTGCTGCATAAGCCCCGACCAGTCGTTTCCCGAGTAAAACGCCGCGATACCCGCCACGCTTATTTCATCGGGAAAAACCGAGGGCAGCGAAATGCTCACGGTCAGCAGCGAGTTTACCACCACCGAAAACGCGAACAGAATAAACATAACGCCCCTGTCACCGAACGCGGCATAAAATTGTTCCAGTCTGTATCTCATTATTTATCAATTTCCTCTTTAATGTAACTGCAAACATTGTAATTGCGGTTCGGATTGGTATTGTCGTACTCTATCCGCTTAACGTGAAACAGCGTCTCGTCCATTACGCGGCGGCAGTCAGACACCGCGTCCGCGAGCAGCCCGAATATCCCGATCTGTATCCCCACGATCGCCAGTATCGCCATAAGCACCAACGACTGTATATGCCCCGCGCCGTCGCCCATACACGCCAGTACGATAAACCTTATTCCCAGTGCCAGCGCCGCTATAACAAACACCGAGGCCATTATCAGAAACGTTTTCAGCGGCTTACGCATTACATAGTTGCGGATTATCGTCGCGGCGGAGCGCTTTATGTAGCCCCATATCGACTTGAAAAGACGGCTCTCGCGCAGCTCGGGATTTGTCTCGATATCCACCGAGAGTATCCTGTTTTTATCCGCACCCGCCGTTATTATTGTTTCGAGCGTGTACGTATATCCCGACAGCACATTCAGCCTCATTGCCGCCTCGCGCGAATAGCTCCTAAAGCCGCTTGTCGTATCGGCAACGTCCGTGCCGCTCGCCTTGCGGACTACTTCGCTGCCGAGCCTTTGCAGACGCTTTTTCAGCGGCGAAAAATGTATTATGCTGTCGGTCTTGCGGTTGCCGATTACCATATTCGCCCTGCCCTCAAGCACGGGGCGCACCAGCTTTTCGATGTCCGCGCCGGAATATTGATTGTCCGCGTCGGTGTTGACGATAATATCCGCGCCTAGCCGCAGGCAAGCGTCTACCCCCGCCATAAAGGCCTTGGCGAGACCTCTGTTGTGCGGAAAGCTGACGATGTGATGAACTCCCAGCTCCTTTGCGCGGTGCACAGTGCCGTCGGTGCTTCCGTCGTCGATAACAAGGTATTCAATCTCGTCTACCCCGTCGATATGACGAGGCAGGTCGGCGACAGTCACACCGAGGGTCTCCGCCTCATTAAAGCATGGTATCTGGATTATTAACTTCATACCAACGTTACACGCCCGCCGTTGGAATTATATACGGCAGCGCGATAACGCAAGCCTCCATAAACGCCATTGCGAGCAGACCGAGCGCCGCTCTCGCAAAGGACGGCTTTCCGCTTTCGTAAAGCGCCATATAGTACTCGTCGGAGGTTGGTCTGTCCTTATAGCCCTCGCGTATTTTGCGGATACGTTTGACTGCGTGTCTGTAATAGATATAGTCGCCGAAGATGCACAAAACGACCATTATCGCCGTATTGAAGAGATTAAACAGCAGATAAGCGCTCTCGCTTACATTACCTGTTTCGCTGTTTATTGCGGCAAGTGTCATCAGTACCGACGGCAGCGTCATCGTGAACAGCACCATAACACCGAAAAAGTCCATTTTACGGTAGAACTGAAACGCGGGCGCAAACAGTCCGCTGCACACGTTGAAGAATACCTTGTGCTTTTTGCCATCGGTCATTCCGCGGAAGGAGCGGAACGCCCTGCCGTAATGATAGATCGAGGTCGCCGAATATGCCGAAAGCTCGTGCATACTCACGTCGTCCGCGCCGACCGTCTTGTCCGCAACCCCGCTGAGGAATTCACGGAACGGATTTTCAGCATCGAGCATATCCAACATTTCCTCCTCGGAGACCTGCGGAGTGTCGGATGGATATTCCGCGCGGTGCTCGTCGACAGGCTCTGCGGACTGCGCTTGCTTTGCGGGCTCTGGCTCGTCGGGAAGTCTGCCGTTCCATACGAAGCCCTTTTCGTGGAGCTCCTCAAGCGCGCATTTATTCTGCACCATGTAGCACACCCTGTGGTGCGGCGTACCGCAGACAGGACACACCACGATATCTGCGTTCTCGGTGAACGGCGCTTTGCAGACGGGGCAAATTTTATTTACAAATCTACTTAATTCAGCCATTTTCATTTCCTTTCGTGCTGCATACATACACATTATAATTATAACATATTTTGCACAGAAATTCAACCTATATATACCTTATTATTGTGAAAAAAAGGTAAAATTTATATATACGAAAAGCTCCCCCCAAGAACGGGGGGAGCCGAAAATGTTCGGATTATGCTGCGCCCAACTGCTTGTTGAGGTCATCAAGAGCAGCCTGGATAGTGCTCTCGTGAGTATCACGAAGCGTTGTGAACGACTCATCGATATAGATGAAGTCTGTAAGGCTCGCAACAGGGCTCTCGGATGCGTTACTGTCGTAAACAGGATAAGGAATACCTGTACGGAATTCCGCAACGGGAGTTACGGGGCTGGAGCCGTCAAGCTTGTAAAGCGGATACAGGAAGTCAAGAAGCTCACGAGTCCACTGTTTTGTCGGGTTGTCGATCATCTGCTGCTTAGCTGCCTCTGTTGTCTCGGGATCAAGAGCCGCAGTCGCGCTGCAGTCGATCCAAGCCTTAACGCCGTTTCTGTTGGTGGAACCCTTTACCCACATAAGCGAATCCTGCTTCAGCTGTACATAGTGCTTGTCAGCCTTCGGATCCTTCGGGAAAGGAACTACTCTGATCTCGTCTGCGGGCCAGTTGTATCTGATACGGTAATCCTTAAGACCATCAGCATTCTGCATCATCTTCTTATCCTCGTCGGTCTCGGATTTGCCGTTCCATCCGTTGCCCTCGTATCTCCAGACGCCTTCACAGAAGAACAGGTTCTGGTTGTTGATCCACGATCTGGGGCTGATAGTCCAACCCTGCTCCGCTCTCGGATAAGGCAGATTTTCAGCGTCGAGTGTTTCGATAAACGTAACTGCTCTTTCAATATTAGAATCGCGCAGATTGCTGGTCATCTTACCGCCGGTAAGAGAAATCAGCGGAACACCGGTGGACAGCATAAAATTGGTCTCTACGCCCCAACCGTCATAAAGGTATCTGGGAGCGTCTTCTGTACCACTCTGCTGCCATTTTCTTCCGATATCAAGGAATGCGTCCCAATCCCATTTGCCTTGTTTAAAGAGCTCCTGAGGATCCTCCGCGTCTATTTCCGCGATAGCGCTCTTCTTGTACCACATAAGCGAACCGAGAGTGACATCCCAGAACGCGCAGTAATATCTGCCGTTGACAACATACTGATCCATGAGATCCTTAGCTCCTGCCCATTTTTCCTGGGTCAGATCAAGCAGATCGTCGATAGGCTGATATCTGTTCATAACAACGCCGATAGGGAAGTCTGTTCCCTCAAACGGGAACAAATCGGGAGACAAGTCCGCCTGAATATTTGTCGCGAGCTTAGTGTAACGATCTACATAAGCAACGTTCTCCCACTCGAAGATCTGACCCGCAGCATCGGGGTTGTCTCCTGTCTCGGGAATTCCATAGGCGGCCTTAAACAGCTCGCCCGCAGGAGTACTTTCCTCAATATTATACCAAGCAAGCCACTTGATACGCTTTTCGACCTTCATATCGGGGTCCTCAAGCTTATCCGTTATCTTGCCTACCGCCTCCTGGACATTGGAATCGCTAAACTCTTCTCTTGCGGATACAAGAGATGTACTTGACGAGCTTGACGACTGACCGGGATTGCTGCCCGACGGTGTTCCGCTGTTGCCGCCGCTGGGCGTAACCTCTTCGTCACACGCGGTCATTGTCAGCACCATGGTAGCCGCCATAGCAGCGGCAATAACTGACCTAAATTTCTTCATTGATGCACCTCCATAATAATTAAGCGTTGTATACGCTTTGTGCACATATGGTCTAAAAACCTTGTATGTGCCGACGAATACCCCGGTGTAAAATCCGAAGCAGTTCGCCTTACCTTATCATCTTTTATTATAACCTAACCGAGCATTTATTTCAATATCAAAATCAGCTAATTTACATCGACAAATTTCTGTAATATTGCACAATGACAAGGTAATTTTATACAACGCTTTAACTTTTTTTGACTTGACGCTTAACTTAATATAACTGTTTTGATAAAGAAAACCATCGTTATCGGGCTCATTCGACAACGCTGTTAAAAATATTCACGTTCTCTTCTCCGCCCAATGCGGAGATATCGCTGAACATCTGACAATTTTCGACCCTCCAGCCCTCGGGGGTTTTTACAATGCGGTTGGAGATCACTTTTCGCCGATACGTCTCCTTTTTCTCTGGGTCGTATTCGTCCCCCATTTCGTCAAGATAGTAGATATTTGAGTTGAACACAACGGTGTCGTCAAGATTTTGAATGAGCTCATATTCGGTACAGTAGGCGCTGCATCCGGGATAAACGCTTTCCTGCCAGAGCCTGCCGCCGTATTCGTAAAACAATGGATGATTTTTCAGTATCTCCTCGGTGACCTGTTCGCCAAAGACACTGTGCATTTCGTTGATAAAGCTGTCATAGCTGAAAGCCGTCTCACAGAAAAATCCCGTGTGTCCGTTTTCGCTTTTCACCTCTATCATTGCTCCATCCGACAAATAGCCGTCGGCGTAAAAACCGTCGAGAACAGCGCACGCTTTTATGTAGATCTCCTTGACCTCGGGCTTTCCGAGACCGTCCAGCAACTCGGCAAGCTCATTCGGCTTTCTGTTCTCAATATCATCTTCCCACTTTTCAAGGAATTTTTCGCAATTGAATTTGGAAACAGGCTCGCTCGGTGTTCCGCTGAGCGCTATCGGCTCGCCGTTGCTCCCTGTGACTATCACAGGCTCGGAAATCTCCTCCGCGCTGCTTGAAATATCCGAGACCTCGGACGGCTCGCCGCTTACAGGCTCACTCTGCGTATCCGAGCTTTGCTGAGATATAACGGAGCTGCTCTCGTCCGAGTTTTCGGAATCCGCGCCGTTATTGCAGCCCGTAAGCGCAAGCAGAATGACCGCCGACAAAACGACAGCCGATAATTTTTTCATAATATATCATTCCCCCTTTGTTATTTTATATTATACCATATAATTTGAAAAAAAGCGATTACAAAACGGTTACAATTTGGTTACAATTTTGTAATAATTTACGCGTTAAATATAAACCCGATATTAATCTAAAAACTCCCTCTCGCACGGAGAGGGAGCTTCCGGACTGTCGAGAAAACCTCATCTGTTTTGTCAACCGCTGAGGGCTTCTCGACAGTCTTGGTTTATTTATGCAGCCGCTTTATCATCTTGAACGCGAGCGAATTCTGCGTTACGAGCGGGCTTTGGTGCGCAAAGAAGATAATTCCGTCCGCGGGGGCTTGTATCTCGTACTCGACCTCCCCCTCATACGGGTGAATGACCTGCGCGAGAACGTCGCCCTTTGACACCTCGTCCCCGACGTGCCGAAGCTCGCGGTAGATACCCGCCGCGCCGCTCTTGACATTTATCATATCGTCCTCGTCGATTATCGTGCCCATATATCCGCCGTGGCATTTGTACTTGATAATGCCCATTCTCGATAGAAAGCGCAGCACCGCCGACACTCCCAGCTCCGCGGAGCTTTCGTCGATAGTCTCGGTGGCGTTGGTGTAGACCGAAAACGCCGCCGTTTCCGAAAACTGCCAGTTGTAGTTGAGCGTTGTCTTGTCCATTGCGGTAGGGGTGCGTAGTATAACATAAGGCAGTCCGAAGAGATTGGCGAGCGAGGTGTTCTCCTTGCAGGTCTTCATCATCCGTACGTGCGGGATAAAAACCCCGGGAATGTAAAAGCTCGCGAACTGCACCCCGTATTTGTACCGGCGTATCTCTTCGAAAATGCCAGCGGCTATGCGCTGCGTTGTCTCTCCATCGGGGTCGCCGGGGAACATTCGGTTTATGTCCGTGTTGTCGAGACACCAGAACCGCCGACCGATATTGGTACTATAACTGTTCATTGAGGGAATTATCAGCACCTCGCGGTCATGCGCAAAATCGCCCTTTTTTTCAAGATGCGAAAGTATCCTCACAAGCTGACCGCACATATACAGCTGCTGAATTTCGTCGCCGCGCAGCGAGCCGATTATGCAGCAGCACCGCTCGCCTTTGCCGAAACGGTAGCCCGTAACGCGGAAATCGCCGCGGTACAGTCCCGAGAGGCTGTAAATTACTTCTTTTTTCATAGCTCACCTATACTATCGGTTTTCCGACGTTCACCCACTCTATGCACTCCGAGCACTTTTCCAGCTCGCCGACGGACATATCCACCGCCGAGTTTGCGCTCCCGCAGGCGGGGAACACGCGCTCAAACCGCTTCAGCGAGGTATCGAGATATACCTCTACACCCTCGTTTATACCAAACGGGCACACACCGCCCACCTCATGACCGATAAGCTCCGAGACCTGCTCCGCAGTGAGCATTTTCGCCTTTGTTCCGAAACGCGCCTTGTATTTTGTGTTGTCAATCTTGACGTCGCCCGCCGTGATTATCATAACGGGCTTGTCGTTCACCATGAACGTGAGCGACTTCGCGATATGAGCGGGCTCGCACCCGAGCGCCCTTGCGGCAAGCTCAACGGTAGCGCTGCTTACCTCGAAAAATCTCACTCTGTTCGCAAGCCCGAATTTTTCAAGGTGCTTTAATGCTTTTTCAGATGACATTTTGTCCTCCTTATTTATATTTGCACGTTCTGAATTTTCCTTGACAAGTACGCGGATAACCCTTTTCGTTTATCGAAGTAAGCGTTTCGGTACTGCATTTTTAAATCAACGCATTTGCCTTTTCTTCAAGCTCTCTTATCCGTTCCTTCTGGATTTCGCTTGTCTTTTTTGTCATTGCCTCACCTTATCATCTGCGTCAATAATTTTTTTCATTTCATCGACTATTTCCATAACGCTTTTATTATCAGTATCAATAACGTGATCTCCCTCAAGCGGCGCTAAATGCAGCCAGAAAAAGGAGCATTTGTTTTCGTCGCCGCGCTTTTTGTGACGTTCAAGCAGAGTCTCTTCGGAGCAGGTCAGTGTAAAGGCTATAACGGAAAAATCCTTCGCCGTTATATCTCTTAATATTTTTTCGCGGATATCCTTGCCAATAACGACGACCGACGAAAAAAAAACATAATCAAACCCTGAGTTCAGATAATTCGACAGCGCAAAGGACATGGTTTTATCGCCGTTGTGCAGACGAGGATCGTCAAGCGAAAACGGATTGACGCGCCATGCCCAGTCGCCGTCAAAAAACGCGCTGTTTTCATAAGAGGTAAACAGTTTATCCGTTACGGTCGTTTTGCCCACGCATGGAGAGCCTGTTATGATTATTAGCTTTTGCTTTTGCTTATGCTGTAACGCTTTTTCTGATGACATTTGTCCTCCTTATATAAGTGAAAACATCGCAACGACAGAAATTTGGCGTGAACTATCAACCGCCGACTATTTTACGCCGTTCTTATTCCACCTTATCACGGTCTTATATCCGAGCTTTTCATACCACGGAGCTACATAAGTAAAGTGTATGTAGCTGTAATCGAAGCCCTCCTCTTTCAGTATCTGCGTCACGTGCTTGACCATTGTAAGCCCTATCCCTTTGTCGCGATACTCAGGGAGCGTTCCCACACAGCCGGGCGCGCCTATTCTGAACTCGCGTCCGTTTATGTCGTAGGTGCCTTTGTCATCAATAATGCAGAAGCTCGCAACCTTTCCGTCTATATAGCCGCAGTATACTCTGTCGTCCTTGTTGAAAAATTGCACCCAGTCCGAGTCGACCTTTCCGACCGCTTTCTTTAATTCGTCAAAATCGCCGTTATAAATACCAAACGAAACGTTATCGCCGAATTTCTTATCGTATATGTTTATATCGAATTCGTCAAGCGGAAGAAGCATTTCATCAAAAACTTCGTCCTCAGACATACCGCGAATACCCTCGCTTTTAAAGAAATCCGGATGAATACGGTCGAACAATAATATGAAGTCCTGTTTATTCATACGCTTTACCCCCATTGTTAATAAGCTTACAGCCAAACTCCCCAATCCGCGTAATCAAAAGTACCGCTGCCGTGACGGAGCTTTCCGTCCGCCTTGAGCTGCCGGAAAGCGTCGCGCATACGAACTACAATTTCGGGCTGAATATCCAACGAATGGTGTGCGGGGAATACTCTTTGCGCGGGCAGCGCCGCTATCTTTTCAAGCGACGCGAGATACGCCTCGGGGTCGGTGGAGGGATAGTACGCAAACAGCGTGTCCTTGTACACGAGATCTCCCGTGAACAGATATCCGCGCTCCTTTTCCCAGAAACACATATGTCCCGGAGAGTGTCCGGGAGTGTGCAGGACCTCGATACTTCTGCCGCCGATTTCGATAATATCATGATCGGTCAGCACCCTTGCCGGCGTTCCTTGAAAGAGAGTGTAACCACTCACATCGTAGCCGTTCGGAAGCTCGCAGCGGTCAACGACCATTCCCTTTATCGTTTCCGCGGACAGCGGGAATTTCCCGTCCAACCAGTCCAGTTCCTCGGAGTGGGCGCAGAACTCGGGGAAATATTTGTGACCGCCGATATGATCCCAATGGATATGAGTGGCGACCGCCGTAACGGGCTTATCGGTGAGCTTGACCACCTCGTCGTATATATTGCATATGCCCAGTCCCGTGTCGATAAGCAGACTTTTGTCCGAACCGTTCAGCAGATAGCAGTGTGTTTCCTCCCAATGGCGGTACTCGCTTATAATATGCGTTTCGTTGTCGATACGGTCTATTGTAAACCAGTTATTCAATTCCCATTTTCTCCCGTAAAATCGTTTGTTTTCCGAAAAAGCGGCAACTTCAATTCAAAATCATATCCGAAAACCTTTAACATTCTTTCCGCGTTGGAAATTCGGTTTTTAATATCCTCGGAAGTTCCGTTATTGTACGTCAGATGTTCAAAGGCATACAGCGCGGTATAGAACTTAAAAACGCTCCAAAATCCGCTCGGCGGCACGCCAAAATATCCGTCGATCTGCCCGTTCGCAAAGCTGTCGCTGTATTCAAGCGCCCACAGAAGTCCGCCGAAATCATACCACGGGTCGCCCGTATCGTTTCCCGAAAAATCTATTATACCGATATTCCCCGTTTCGTCAGCAACGCAGTTGTTCCAATGAAAATCTCCATGCAGAACGGTTTGCGGTCTGTCCGAGATCAAACGGATATTTTCCTCAATATACCGTTCGGCGGATCTTCCGCGGGCGATCTCGATATTCATACGACGATAATTTTCCAAAAACAGGGACGCCTTTTTCTTGACAATTTCACTCCAATCCGTGTTTGTATCGGCTTGACATACCGAGTGGAGCTTTTTAAGCTCAATACCGACTTTCATTCCAAGCCGATAATAGTTTTTTGAAACGTCCTTCTTAATTATATCCATTATTGGCGTTCCGTCTACCCATGAAACGATGGAATAAAACTTGTCGTCCGCCGTGCCAAACTCAACGGGCTTGTTGATATTTAAATCTTTATCGGCATACGATTTTAGACGGTCAAACGCTTTTTTCTTTTCGGACGCTTTTGCCTTGCAGCCGACACGCAGCAAAAAGAATTTTCCGTCTTTTTCGAGTTTGTACTTCTCATCTCCCGAGCAGCCCTCCCTGATTTTTCCGACTATCGTATACGAACCCGGGCTCAGGTCCGACAATCCGGTCAAACCGCTCAATCCTCTGCCACCACGTGATATCTGTCGGCTCTTACTCCGTCTATCGCGTTGATAAAATCGGAGAACCGCGCATAGCCGTATTCGGCGAAATCAAAGCCGTCGAAGTTTTTCCTGATCTGCGCGCTGAGCGACTTGATACTATGACTGCCCTCGCCGCGTGCGAAGTCGTTGACAAACTGCTCTATCCGCTCGGTGCGCTCGAGAAAATCATCGTCTATAACGATAACGTTATTTTTAACGCTCACGCCGATAACGGCGGAGATGAGCTTCTTCATTGACGGATAACCAAGCTCCTTGAGGTAACCTCTGCCGTACTTTTTCGTGAAATAACCGCCCAGAACCGCGAGAGGTCCGTTGTTCTCGTTCTGCACCGCGAATGCGTGAACCTCGCGGATAACGGAGTTGATATCGGGCTTTTGCGGAGCAGTCGTCTCTTCGGTTTCCTCCTCGACGACTTCAACGGGAGCTTCAACAGGTTTCTCCTCTGATTTCTCAACGAGCTTTTCGTTCTTGGGTTTTCTGCCGCGCTTTTTGGGCTGTTTTTCGGTATTGCCGGGCTTTTCGGCTTCAACGATGTATATAAGATTTTTCTTCGCCGTTACGCCCGAAACGGACGCTACCGCCGCCGCGAAATCGGAAAATCCAAGCTCCGCGACGTAATTCTTTCCGTACTTTTCCAGCAGCATATTGTTGAGCTGTCCGAGGTTTCCGCCGTTCGGCATATTCTCCGCGGCGTACTTCTGCACCTCCATGGTAAATATCTGCGAATTGATGTGCATAGTCCTGACGGGAACCTCGGCGGGCTTTTTCATTGAGGACTTTTTCTCATCGGGCTCGGGTTTAGGCTCCGCGGGTTTTTGTTCTGTGGGCTTAGGCTCCGCGGGCTTTGGCTCCTTTTTCGCAATTTTTTCAACTATCTCCTCGATAGGCTTGCCCGATATCTTTTCAACAAGATTATTCACCTTTTCGGGAGCGCTCTCCGCGGCTCTAAGCATAACGGTATTGTTGTCACGATATAATACGGACTGCCTGTCTATAAATTTCGCAAAACGCTTTGAACCGAATCGCGAGAAATCGATCTTCCCAAAGCTGCGGGTAACATGCTCCGCGACGCGCGAGATGTCGTCCCGACCGCCGTCCTGCCGCTCGAGATATTCCACTATAACATGAGTGATGTCCTTCTCGGAAGGAGCGTTCTCCGTTACAACGGGCTTTGCCTTAGCCGCCGCACCCTTGCGCAGGGTGACATAATTGCTGTTGCGGCGCAGCTCGGGAAAGCTGCTGATAAACATAGACAGCCTGTTGTATCCCAACGCCGCGTAGTCGATATTTCCGTAGCGCGAGGTGAGATAGGAATCGATTTTCATAAGGTCGAGCCGTCCGTCGTCGTTGTCGCGGACGTAATCCAGCACTGCCTTGCGCAGCGTTTTCTCGTCGTAGTCATCGCCGACGTTAGCGCAAATGCGGTTGAGATAACTGAACCTATGGCAGCTCGACGTAAACGCGAGAGGCGTTTTCACCTCTCCGATGCCGACCACCAGCTTGCCCGCCTCGCGCAGACGGATAGCGAGCCGCGTGAAGTCGCTGTCGCTTGTTACCAGCACAAAGCCGTCGACGTTACAGGTATACAGGATATCCATAGCGTCGATTATCATAGAGAAGTCCGTCGCATTCTTCCCCGCAATGTAGCTGTTCTGCTGAACGGGCATGATCGAGTTGTTCATGGCGGGAATTCTCCAGCCCGTGTTGTTCTTTTCCCAGTCGCCGTAAATTCGCTTGATTATCAGCTCACCGTGCTTTGACGCCTCCTGGATGATAAACTGCGCGTACTTCGCCGAAACATTGTCGCTGTCTATCAGCAGCGCTAACTTTTTTTCATCTGACATAATATCCTCACTTTTAATTTATGCATACATTATAATAGTACGCGTGCCGTTTTTCCGCTGCATTTATATCGCCACGGGAATGACCTCGTCAAACTCGTGATACCGATAATTCTCCGCCGTAAAGCTGTACCGTGTGAACTTATAAAAATCCGCGATATCCTCGACCTTCATGGTCGGTGCGGGCAGCGGCTCTTTTTCGATAAGCCGCTTTACGATATCAACGTGACGGTCGTAAATATGCGCGTCGGCGATAACGTGAACCAGCTCGCCCGGCTCGAGACCGCTCGACTTCGCGAACATTATCAGCAGCGCGGAGTACTGACAGACGTTCCAGTTGTTCGCCGCCAGCATATCCTGCGAGCGCTGATTTAAAATACCGTTGAGCTTTCCGCCGCTCACGTTCAGCGTGAACGAATACGCACAGGGAGCGAGTGCCATTTCGTTCAGATCAGCGTGATTATACATATTTAACAGTATACGCCTTGAAGCGGGATCGTGTTTCAGATCGTACAACACCTTGTCGACCTGATCCATTTCGCCCTCGGGAAACTTATGCTTAATACTCATCTGATAGCCGTAAGCTTTGCCGATAGAGCCGTTTTCGTCTGCCCAAGCATCCCAGATATGGGTCGTCAGATCGCGAACGTTGTTGGACTTCTTCTGATATATCCACAATATCTCGTCTATCGCCGAACGGTAGTACACGCGCCGCAGGGTCATAAGCGGGAATTCCTCCCCGACGTTATACCTGTTGACCACGCCGAATTTCTTGATCGTGTGCGCAGGCGTACCGCAGGGTGACGTTTCGTCACCCGCCCAATGAGGGCGAACGTTCATATCCGCATCGGACACGCCGTTCTCCAGAATATCACGGCAATTTTGTATGAAGATGTCATCTGCTCTGCTCATAAAATCTCCTCTCGGCTTAATCGAAAATAACGCGCTCCATATCCCAGGTATACGTCATTACTTCTCCGTCTGCTCGCTCAGAATAAACATATCGTAAATAACTCTGATAGCTTTCTCAAAGTCCTTTTCGTCAATGCCGACGATAATGTTCAGCTCGCTCGAGCCCTGATCTATCATTCTGATGTTGATATCCGCGTGAGAAAGCGCCGCAAAAACTCTTGTCGCGGTACCCTTTGCGGACTTCATTCCGCGTCCTACAACCGCTATAAGGGCCAAGCCGTCTATTATCTCAAAATGATCGGGACGGGCTACCTCTTTCAGGCGCTGAGTGAGCTTATCGCGCTGACCGTCAAGCTCATGCGAATTCACAACAACGGACACCGTGTCGATACCCGTGGGCATATGCTCGGGGAAAATGCCGTGGTTCTCGAGAACCTGCAACATTCTGCGCATAAAGCCCTTTTCGGAGTTCATCCTGTCCTTTTCAATGGATATTACCGAGAAGTCCTTTTTGCCCGCGATACCCGTAATGAGATACTTTGCGGGAGCGTTCTTCGCGCTCGGCACTATCAGCGTTCCCGCGTCATCGGGAGCGTTGGTGTTCTTGATATTGATCGGGATATTCGCGCTTCTTACGGGGAAAATTGCGTCTTCGTGAAGCACTCCCGCGCCCATATACGACAGCTCGCGAAGCTCCGAGTATGTTATAACCTCGATACCCTCGGGCTTGTCAACAATCCTCGGGTCAGCAACGAGAAAGCCGCTAACGTCCGTCCAGTTTTCATACAGCGAAGCACCTGCCGCTTTAGCGACTACCGATCCCGTAAAGTCACTGCCTCCGCGCGAAAACGTCTTGATAGCGCCGTCGGGCATTGCGCCGTAAAATCCCGGAATTACCGCCTTAGGGGTCTTTTCAAGGATAGCGCCCAGACAAGCGTTTGTGATATCGCTGTCGAAATTGCCCTTGCTGTCGAAGAAAATGCCCTTAGCCGCGTCAACGAACTTGTAACCGAGATAATCCGCGAGGATAATTCCGTTGAGGTACTCGCCGCGCGAAGCCGCGTAATCACGATTTGCGCCGTTGCGGAAATCTGTACCGATCTTGACATACTCATCCTCAAGCGACATTGACAAGCCAAGTTCCCGGATAATGCCGTCAAAACGCTCGCGGACAGGCTGAAACGCCTTAGCAAAGTCCTCCCCCGTGATCGTGCGCTCATAGCACTGATACAGCAGGTCGGTAACCTTGGTATCGTCGGAGAAACGCTTTCCGGGCGCGGAGGGAACGACGTAAACACGCTCGGGATCGGCGTGAATGATGTCCGCGACCTTCTTAAACTGCTTTGCGTCGGCGAGCGAGCTGCCACCGAACTTAACTACTTTGCTCATAAAAAACATACCTTTCCAAATAATATACACTTTATTTTACCACAAATTGCGGTAAATTGCAATAGGTTAAAGAAAAAAAGCGCCGTTGAGCGCTTTCGGCATTCTTTGACAATTTCCGCCAAATATGTTATAATGCCGCTCTAAAGGAAAGCGGTCACGCGCATTTGACTTGCCGGCCCATTTCGAAAAAACACCCCCGCTTTCACGGGGGTGAACTTTATTAAGTTTTTGTGCAAATCACGCGGCGAAAAAATTAGCCGAGGAGCTGCAGAATAGACTGCGGCTGCTGATTTGCCTGAGCGAGCATAGACTGAGCAGCCTGCTGGAGAATGTTGAACTTGGTGTAGTTCATCATCTCGGAAGCCATATCCGTGTCGCGGATCGAAGACTCTGCTTCGGTCAGGTTCTCGGAGGTGGTGGTCAGGTTGGTGATCTTGTGCTCGAGACGGTTCTGGATAGCACCGAAGCTAGCGCGAACCATAGAGGTCTTGTTGATAGCCTTGTCGATCTGGTCGATAGCGTAGTTAGCGGACTTCTGGTCAGCCAGAGAGAGGTTAGCTGTGTTCAGACCGTCAGCTCTCGAAGAGAGGTTCAAGTTGTTCTTGAGTTCGCCCATATCAGCGGTCTTGTCTGCATTATAGTTGAACGAGAAATTTACAGCGTCCTTAGAACGTGCGCCCGTCTGGAGAATGATATTCTCTGCATAAGTCAGTCTTGCAGTAGAATTGGTGAATGCATTAGCATTCGAAACAGACTTATCGATCGGAACGCTCTTATCTGCAACAAGCGCTGCATTTGGCTTCTCATCAGAAGAATAACGCTGACCGTCAACTGTTATGTCCATAGTAATAACGGCACCAGCTGTACCTGTTCCATCGGTCTTGATATCGCCAATCGTTACAGTACCGATTTTAACATTCTTATAGTAAAGGTCAAAACTGTTATCGCCGGCTGCATGAGCCTTACCAAGTGCCCAACCTGTATCAACTGCCTGGTGTGCCGCCAAATTACCAGACTGAGTACCGAGGTTGCCGGTAGTAGCGTCAACAGGTGTTATCTTAATACCTGTCATTGCCAACGAAGTTCCTCCGGTTGTTTGGTTAGCAGCAGTGGTAATTTCGATTTTGGCGCCATCCAATGCCTTGATAGCTTCCTGATAGATTGCGCTGTTAGCATCATCAACCCACTTGTCAGCTACATCAGACTCCAACTCAACCTTCAAATTAGGAAGTACCTGATCGAGTACGCCGGTCCAACCAGTAGCAGAAACGCCTGTACCCTCCTTGTAACCGTCCTTAGCGCCGGCATTTGTCGGACCCTGAGGTGTGCCAACGGGCTTAGTGTACTTAACGATTACATAGTCGCCTTCCTTAGCGCCAATAGTATCGGCAACAACAACCGCACCGGTCGTTTCGTCTTGGAAACCACCATTAGCGGTCTCGTTTATAGTTCCGCCATACTCAATACCGGTAGAATTGCCATTAGCGTCTACATACTCGCCCTTATAACCGGTAACATTACCGTCATCGTCGATTTCACTGATAGTGTACTTAATATAAATCTCACTGGAATCAGCTGCAGCGGTATACTTATCGTCTTTTGCCTGCGCCCAAAGCTTAGCAGCACCTGCTTTAGTATCGTCCTTAACGCTGCCTGCAACATAGTTAGCGTCCTGAAGTTCGGGAGCCTTGCCTGAGTAGTCATTCTTTGCAACAAGATCAATCGGAGCGCCCGCTCTTGCAGCAGCTTGCTGCTTTTCAAGGTTAGCATAGTCGAACTCATTGCCCTCAACCTTCAAGCCGTCAGCCATCTCGCCGCCGTTCAGTACGATAGTACCGTTGAAGTCGGTATCAGCGATCTGGTTCAGCTCGTCATTGAGGTGGTCGAACTCGAGCTGGATAGCAGCACGGTCGGTGGTGTTATCGTAAGTACCGTTAG
>ERZ778495.315-NODE-315-length-48887-cov-7.502416_pt1 | contig 48887 bp, 31 predicted proteins | sample MGYA00433100_ERZ778495 | MGnify/ENA primary metagenome ERZ778495 (study PRJEB29527, sample SAMN07138962) | mouse gut metagenome | material: feces | host: mouse | place: China:Nanjing | collected 2016-01-25 ...
CGAAAATTATAAAAATATTGATTGACACGGTGAAATTGTATGTTATCTGGACACTGATCAGCTTTCCGCTGTCGGTATATGGATATATATTATCTGGTAATAGCTGGATAAACTGTATCCTTTCCTATATTAAATATTTTTTCTTTGTGGGAAAGTTGTTTCAGTCGTATCATTTATGGTATTTGCTGGCAATGATATATTCTCTGGTGTTTATCTTGATTTTGGTTCACTGCAATCGGGGAATCAATAGTATGCTGCTTGTTGGTGTGATGTTGTATGTAGTTCGTTTGGGCTTGGAATATTTTAGGCTGAATACAGATGCATTTCCCATGTTGGCGCCAGTTGTGGGGATTTATGAATATATTTTTAACAATGGCAATATTTTCACAGGAATGTTATATATGTGTATTGGAATTACTGTGGTAGAAAAGCGCTGCTGTTTTTCCTTTTTTACAAGTTTGGTGCTTTTTATTACAGGAATTGTGATTAAGTATACGATTCACAGTGAATTGGGGAATATTATAGCATCTAGTTGCTTTTTTATGATGGTACTGAATATTGACTTGCCACAGTTTCCTTTTTACATAATATTAAGGCAGTTGAGCAGATATATGTATCTTGTGCATTTAATCTGTTTTTCTGGATATACCCTTTTCATAGGCAATTTTAATCATTTAGGGGTAGATTCTTTTGTGGCAACGTGTGTTCTTTCGCTTGCATTTGCCGTTGTGGTTACAGCGATTCAAAAGCGAAGAATAAGACGAAGCACAACACATTGACATACTTTTATCAATGAAGTATACTGATTCCTAGAAAATACTGGTTAGAGTCTGAAAGGCATAGAATTTAACAAATGCCGGCAGTTTTTGGGAGGATTTATAATGAAAGAGTATACGAAAATAGAAACCGTTTTTGAGCGTGATATGGAAGGAACGAAAAAGCTAATCGAGGGGAAATACCGCAATGAAACGGTTGCATACTTAAAAGACAATGAATGGATCTGTACAGAGAAAATCGATGGGACAAATATCGGTGTGATTTGGGACGGGCACAAAGTATCATATCAAGGCAGAACAGAGCGTGCGCAGGTGCCAACGCATCTTATGAACCGATTAATCGAATTATTTGGCGGCAGTATCAATGAAGAATTATTTGAACAAAAGTTTGGAGAAATGCAGGTCATTCTTTTTGGTGAGGGATACGGTGCAAAAATCCAAAACGGCGGAAAATATCGCAGTGATGTTTCCTTTATTTTATTTGATGTTTATTTACCAGAGCAGAATCTATGGCTAAAGCGCGACGCGATAGAGGATATTGCAAAGGCGTTTGGTATTGAAGCTGTGCCAATTGTATTAAAGGGAACGCTGCAGCAGGTGGTTGATTATGTAAAATCCAAGCCGAAATCCACAATAGGAGAGGCAGATATGGAAGGGCTTGTATGCAGACCAGCGATAGATCTATTAGATCGCATGGGAAAACGCGTGATTGTAAAAGTAAAAGTGGCTGATTTTGCATAGAGCAGCAAATAGTGTATGGCTGCTGCCGCTCCGTGATAGCTTGATGCATCTTAACCACTATATGTTCCTAGGCTGAACGATAACAAGATTAGAAAATTGATTGCTGTAATGGGAGGAATTATGGATAAGGTAGAGAAATACTTGCAGAAAATCTGCAATGCGTTGGAATTGGTAGCAGCAGTGCTGGTGTTAATCGGGATTTTGCTGTCGATGTATGGCTTTTTAAAGGATATAGAAACTTTTAGCAGTCTGCTAGGAAATATGGCGTCATTTAAGCATTATTTAGAGAAAATATTTATTATTGTAATTGGAATAGAATTTCTGAAAATGCTTTGCCGTCCCAACGCGGATAATGTGATTGAAATATTGATTTTCTTGGTTGCGCGCCATATGATCGTGGAGAAAACAACGCCGTATGAGGATTTTGCTTCCGTAATCGGTGTAGCGGTGCTGTGCATTGTACACAGATATTTACATATGCTGGAAAAGAAAAAAGAATCTGCAAAGAGCGAGGAGCAGGAGTGAAGGGGCTGTCGCAATAAAATCCATGAGCAGCGTGCAGATTACGCAAGGAACATAAAAGGAATGGAGAAAATATGGACGAGTTAAGAATGCTGTTAGGCGCATATATACAAAATAATGAGATAATTCTAAGTGCGACTGCCAGTAATCCGCGCAATAGAGAGAAATTGGCCAAAATCCGCCTGCGTCCCATCCATATGAAAAATACTTTGTATTATCAGGCGGAGCGCTTTGTGGGAACGAAAGTATTTCATCAAAATATTGAACCTTTGCAGATCCCAGATTTTTTTGCAGAAGCAATGGAAGTAGATTTTCGGCAGCTTGAACTGGAAACTGCGCAGCACAAAGTAATTGTGCTGGTAAGCAAAAAGGGAAACATTAGTATTAAGGAAAAAACAAAGTACGTTTGCGCGGACACTGCTGTGCAGTTTACGGAAAATGGCACAAATCAGACTGCTTTGGACAGTGCGGCATTGCAGGCAAATTTTGCACATAACCGCGAAAAAAATTATATTCTCCCACAGGAAGAACCTGTGCCGTTTTTAGTGGCGCTTGGCGTGCAGACGGCGCAAGGAAAAGTTGTTCATGCAAAGTACGATAAGTTTCGGCAGATTAACCGTTATCTTGAATTTGTACGTGATATTCTGCCATACCTTCCCAATAACGGAAAAACGCTTAGGATTGTCGATTTTGGATGTGGGAAATCATATCTTACATTTGCGTTGTATTATTATTTGAAAGTAATGCAAAACTATAATATTTCTGTCACTGGTTTGGATTTAAAACAAGATGTAATAGAAAAGTGTCAGGCACTTGCGGATAAATTGGAATATAATGGGTTAAAATTTCTTGTGGGGGATATCGGCTCTTATCATGGAACAAAAGAAGCCGATATGGTGGTAACGCTTCATGCCTGCGATACCGCGACGGATTATGCACTGGCAAAGGCAGTGAAATGGAATGCCAAAGTAATTTTATCAGTACCGTGCTGCCAACATGAATTAAATCGTCAAATTTCCTGTGCTGCATTGGAGCCAGTGCTGCAATATGGGATTATAAAAGAGCGTATGGCGGCGCTGATAACAGATGCGCTGCGTGCGAATCTTTTGGAGGAACAGGGGTATGACACGCAGCTTCTGGAATTTATTGATATGGAACATACCCCCAAAAATATCTTAATCCGCGCAGTAAAGCGAGAGGAGAAAGGGTCTTCTATCCGATATCATAAAAGCCATAATAGCATAGTAAATGCACAGTAGCTAGAGGAAATGCTGCACGTAAAGCCTACATTGCGGCGTCTGCTGGAAAATGCAAAAACCGATTAATGGATAGAATGAGATAGAATGGTAACAGTTCAGGTAGGTCTGCGCATTTACTGCGCTGACCGTAATAAAATGTAGTGGTTGGAGGTATCCAGCCCATCGCAAAGCGATTTCCAATGGTTGGATACGTAACAGTTCAATGGGTTATCTGAACTGTTACATAGAATGCAAATAGGTATTGGATTTCTAAAAAGATAAATTTGAAATGGGGAGATTATGAAAAGGGCAATCGCGAAAATCATTGTATGTACTGCTGTATTTATTTTTACGCTTTTTATCAGCAGCAGTATCTATAATAAAGGAAATGAAGAAATGACAGCAAGTATGCCCGAAGCATCGCTGCCGTTAGTGCATATTAATACAAGAGGGATATCGTATAATTACCTTCATGGGCTGACGCGTGAAATGGACGGCAGTTTTTTTCGCGATACGATTACGCCGCTTGGCGATGGCAGAACGCTGACTTTCGTGATTGACAAATATGAAAATAGAATACGCAATATATCGTTTGAGGTGCGTAGTATTGACGGAACGCGTCTTGTTGAGCGCACGCAGGTTGGCGAATACCGAGAGGATGACAACCAGATACGCGCGACGGTTACGATTAAAGATTTAATAGAGGCAGGTGTGGAATACAACTGGATTTTATTGCTGGATACGGGCTTAGAAACTGTTCGGTATTATACGCGCATTATTGACGGCGGCAATATGAATACTTATGAAAAACTTTCCTATGTACTGGATTTTCATAATAAAACATTTGACAAAGAACAGGCAAATGACCTTGCAACATACTTGGAGCCGAATGCAAAGGGAGATAATACCACACTGAGTTATGTGGATATTCATTGCAGCTTAAAGCAGGTAACTTGGGCGGATATGCAGGTCAAGAAATTAATGGAGCCAGTTTTGGTGATCAGCGAGATTGAATCGCAAACAGCATCTATCCGCCTAAATTACAGGGTACAGGTGACAGAGGGCAGGCGCAGGCATCAGTATAATATTCGGGAATTTTTCCGCGTCCGCTATACGCCGGATCGTATGTATCTGCTGGATTATGAGCGGACAATGAATCAGATTTTCGATCCGGAGGCGGATGTGTATGCAAGCAATAAAATTATGCTGGGCATTCGGGATAAGCAGGTGCAGATGATGGAGAGCGACGGCGGTTCTAATCTTGCATTTGTCAATGAAAATCAACTATTTTGCTATCACGGTGCAGATAAAAAAATGGCGTATTTATTTAGCTTCTATGACGGGCTGGATTTGCGTACGATTTACAGCAATCATGATATTAAAATACTAAGCATTGATGAAACAGGAAATGTCAATTTTATTGTCTATGGGTATATGAACCGCGGTAAATATGAGGGAAGCATTGGGATACAGGTTTATTCGTACAATGGAATGCTTAACACGGTAGAAGAATTAATTTTTATTCCTTACAACAAGGCATTTGCTACATTAAAGGCGGATGTGGAACAGCTTTCCTACATTAATAAAAATGGTATTTTTTATCTTTATCTGGATGGATCGATATTGGCAGTAAATCTAATGGATAAGACAAGCACGGAAATTGCGAATAACCTTCAGCAAGGCAGTTTTCAGGTATCCAACAGCGATAAAATGCTGGTATGGCAAAATTCTGCAGACGCTTATGACTGTACGCGGCTGATTTTGATGAACCTAAATACTGGCAACCGCAAGGAAATCAGTGCGCCGAATCAAAACCGTATGCTTCCGCTGGGATTTATCAATGAAGATTTAATATATGGTGTTGCACGCTATGAGGATATTATGGCGGATTTTACAGGTGCAATTACCTTTCCAATGTACGCTGTGTATATTCAGAATGAAAAGGGTGAAGTATTAAAGAGCTATGAGCATACGGGGATCTATGTTGTTGGTGCGTCCGTGTCAGAAAATTTGATTACGCTGACAAGAGTGCAGAAAGGTGAAAACGGCTACAGTGCATTGGAGGATGATCAGATTGTCAACAATGTAGTTGAGGAAACCGGCTATAATTCTACAGAAGTTGTTCCAACACAGACTTATGAGAAAATCGTCCAGCTTGTGCTGAAAAACAATATCGAGGAGAAAAAGCTGAAACATACACACCCAATGGAAGTGCTGTATGAGGGTTCAAGAGAATTGGCTATTACGGTTGAAAATCCGGTTGATCGGTTTTATGTATATGGAAAGAACGGCATTACGGGAACATTTACGCACGAGGCAGATGCAATAAACCTTGCCTATACTACAATAGGAACTGTGGTGGATGAAAAAGGCAGCTATATCTGGAAACGAACATCTCGCAGTACACGCAACCAGATAATGGCGATTAAGGGCAGGCGCAGCGATGAGCAGAGTTCTGATTTAGCGGTTTGTCTTGAAACGATTTTAGAATTTGCTGGCGCAACTAAGAATGTACAGCCGCTGTTAGATAAAAATAAGACAGCAAAACAGGTGCTGGAGGAAAATCTAAACGATATTCGCGTATTGGAGCTAAAAGGGGTAGGGCTTGACGCAATTTTATACTATGTCAATAAAGACATTCCTGTATTGGCAACATTAAATAATGGCAGCGCAGTTTTGGTCGTTGGATTTAACGAACTAAATATTGTTGTAATGGATCCCAAGGAGGGGCTTGTCTACAGGGGCATGAATGATGCAACTAAGCTGTTTCAAGATAACGGAAATGCATTTATCACATATTTAAAAACAAAATAAGTCAGTCCATCATTTCCATATTTTGTTATTTCATGAATTTTTTGGTTGTGCAACACTCCAATAGATGATATACTAATACAAGTTTTGGAAATAGGTAGTCTAAAGGAGGTATTACGTGAAAAATTTTAACAAGAGATGTTGGATTCCAGTACTTGTGTTTGCAATATCAATGGTGTTTGGCATGTACGCAAATGCGGCGACAAGCAAAACAATGGAAAATATTACGGTGACGATTAATAGCTGTGTGATAGCAGGAGCTAATATCAATGTGACGGCTTCGGGTGTTGTTCCGACGACAACGGACGGGATTTATTATTTATTTGAGTTAAAGCCGTATGAAACCGCAGTTGGTGCAAGAAAAGACTATTGCGCAGCGGCTCCAGCAGCACAGACAGCAGTTTTTACAACGCCGTTAGATTATAATACTACAGCATCTAAGCTGTACTCGCGCTTTGTGGTAACAATATTGCAAAAGGGAACATATATTCCTGTAAGCAATGCAATGTATATATTAAACCCAGAAGTGGTAGCGACCAAAACTACCAATTATCCTATGAAAAGCAAAAAGGGGCTGACTGCGGATTGGCGATACAGCAGCGAATTATCGCGCTTGGGAACAGGTTTTGCGTCGTATGAGTTGGATGTCAGCCGTTTTTTTACAGGCGGCGGTCTGAATTATACGTACAATGGAAAAACTTACAGCTTTAATATTAAAGTAGTGCAGGAGTATGACGGCGTATGCACACGTCTTGCAAGCGAGGGCTGCAATGTTATTATGATTATTAAAAATGCCTATAACCGTGCAGCGCTGGATATGATTGCGCCGGGCGGACGCTCCGCAGGTAACAACTGTTATGCTTTTAATGTGGACGAGCAGGTTCCGACAGAAAAACTGGAAGCGCTGCTATCGTTTTTGGCAAATCGCTATTCGGGTACAATGGGTACAATCCATACTTGGGTTATCGGTAATGAAGTAAATACCAGCAAACCTTGGCATTATATGGGAAATGTTACCGCAGAAATGCTTGCAGCCCATTATGCAAGAGAGTTTCGTGTTTGTTACAATGCAATAAAGAGCCAAAATGCTGGTGCAAGGGTATTTATCAGCATCGATCAGCGCTGGAATTATGAAGATGGCACAAGAGGGCAGTTTGCAGCGCGCGAGTTCCTTGACTTGTTTGCTTCCTATATACAGATTAATGGCAATATTGATTGGGGACTTTCGTTTCACCCGTATCCAGTGCCTTTGTATAACTGTACGTTCTGGAAGCTGCCGGCTGAGTATGAAAGAATGAATGTTATTGATCACACGGATGATTCGAAGTTTGTCAGTCCGCTGAACACAGATGTAGTAACAAACCATATGATGCTTCCGACAATGCTTGCCCCAAACGGCAGTATGCGCAATATTATTATCTCAGAAATGGGTTTTACTTCGCATAATAAAAGCATTGCAACGGACGAGTTAACACAGGCGGCGGCAATTGTCTATTCGTATAAATTAATTGCCAATAACCCGTTTATTCAAGGAATTGTCTACCATAGACAGGTGGATCATGCCTCAGAGATTGCAGGGGATGGAATTGCAGGTGGTATTCGTACGGAAACAGGAACAAAATATGCATATGGTGTATTTGCCAATATGGATAAAGGCAACAGTTCAGAGTATACAGATTTTGCGCTTCCAATCATTGGTGCGGCAAGCTGGGCAGAATTGGGATTGGATTAAAGTTGTATAAAGATTTTTCGCCAAAATATGGGATATGTAAATTTGGTGTATTTTATAGTTGTAAATGTTTGTCAAGAATGGTATAATTAGACGATATTATGCAATGGTGGTGCTAAGGAGGTCTTAGCCAATATTTCTTATGGAGGTAACGGATGAAGAAGAAATTAACACTTTGGGCGGTGCTTTGTGTGTTATTTGTAGGCATGATGCAGATAACAGCAGCCGCAGCAGGCAATGTAACTATTAACCAATGTATTATCAGCGGTGCGAATCAGGTGACTGTTGTGGCAGCACAAGCGGCAGCGGTTCCAAGCGATGATAACAGCTATTATTTATTTGCGCTTAAGCCTTATGAAACAGCGATTGGTGCAAGACAAGATTTCTGTGCAGTGGCAGATAAGGCACCGACGCTTACTTTTGTAACAACGCTCGATTTCGGAACAGAAGCTTCCAAGTTAACTTCTAAATTTGTTGTAGCAGCAAAGGTAGGCGGCGTGTTTACAGCAGTAAGTCAGGAGTTTTATATTACAAATCCTGAAGCGCTTGCAACCCATACAGCACCGAATCCTGTAACGACATCTATCAAAGGTATTACAGCAGATAATGCAGCGATTATGGCACTTTCTGATCTTGGCGTACAGCACGCAAGCTATGAGCTGGCAATCGACCGCTTTTTTGTACCAGGCGCAGGTGTTCCTTATGTATACAACGGTAAGCCTTACAGCTTTAATCAGGGCGTTGTAGCAGAGTATGATATGATTATGGCGCTTTTTGCATCACAGAAGCTTGAAGTTACCATGAACATTGTAAACTATTACAATGCAGCTACAGCATTGACGGTAAAGCCTTCTGGACGTTCTGGTAAGTATCGGCACTATGCATTTAATACGGACGAGCAGCTTGGCGCAGAGTCTATTGAAGCGTTAATGGCATTTTTGACAGAGCGCTACAGCAATCCAGCAACGGGATTAATTTCAAACTGGATTATCGGAAACGAAGTAAATAACAATAATCCTTGGTATTTTGCAGGGAACTACAATGTAACGAATTTTGCGCTTGAGTATGAGAAGGCATTCCGTCTTTGCTACAATGCGATAAAGAGCCAGAATGCAAATGCAAGAGTGCTGACCTGTATCGATCAGAGATGGACATGGGAAGATGGCACAGCAAATCAGTATGGTGCGAAGAAGTTTATTGATGCATTTAATGTAGATGTAGCTTCTCACGGCAATATTGACTGGGGCGTTGCATGGCATCCGCATCCCGTACCATTGACCGCAGCACGTTTCTGGGATATGCCGGCAAACTATAAGGCAATGAACTTAATTGATCATACGCCGAATACAAGAATGATTAATCCGCAGAATATGGAAGTATTTACAAACTATATGGCACAGCCTGCCTTCCTTGCACCAAATGGACAAGTACGCTATATTATCATTTCTGAGATTTTATTTAACTCACAGACCTCAGATGAGCAGACACAGGCAGCTTCTTTCGCATATGCTTACAAGCTTGCGGAAACTAATCCGCTTATTAAAGGATTTATTGTTCATAGAACCGTAGACAATATTTATGAAAAAAATGCAGACAAGATTTCCTGCGGACTGTACAACTGTGACGCTAACGGACTTCCGACAACGCCGAAGCAGATGTACAATGTATTTAAGTATATTGATACCCCAGAGTCAGCAGCATATACACAGTTTGCACTGCCGATTATCGGCGCACCAAGCTGGGCTGCATTGGGCTGCAAATAGGAATAAAGTATCGTTGATTTAGAGAAAAGGGATAAATTTTTTGCTTGTTGGAATGATTTCATAGGCGAAAAGATTTATCCCTTTTTGCATATAATGTGATGTGGGGCGCCAGATATTGGATAGTTATAATAATAACCAACATAGGTGTAGCGGGCTATCACGAGGCTTTTTGATATATAATCGGAGAAATAGACAACTAAAAAGGGTAAAGTTAATTTGTACAGTTCCTTATTAACAGTTCCTAAGTATAAGAAAGGAGTAGTTTTTTGTGATATATCAGGAACAAGATCTTGTAACAGTTGCAAAGCGCGAAAATAATACAAAACGTAATTATCTAATTGTAAACCGCAGACAGGGGAAACATATCCCAGTTTGCCCTAAGGAAGCATTAGAAATGTTTTCTGCACTTGCGGATATTGTAAGACAGGCATACAGAAATGAGCGTCTGTTGATTATTGGATTTGCAGAAACAGCAACCGCGATCGGGGCAGCCGTTGCTGTGGAATTGGGACAGTATTATATTCAGACGACGAGAGAAAATGTGGAGGGCGTTGACGATTACGTATACTTTACAGAGGCGCATAGCCATGCTACAGAACAAAAGGTTGTTCGGGCAGACGTTGAATCTGTGGTGTGCGGCAGGAAAAATACTTATGGAGGTCAAACAGACGGCACAGTCGTTACAATGGAAGAACCGTTAAAGCCAATTGACCGCATTGTATTTATTGAGGATGAAGTGACAACCGGTAATACGATTCTTTCAGCAATTGAAAAAATTGAAGAATTAGAAACGATAAAAGCAATTGAAAAAGCACATGGGAGTAAGCTTTGTTTTAGTGTCGCGTCTATTTTAAATGGAATGGATAGTGCAGCCGAGGCGATATTTCAAAAACGGCAGATTCCGTTGCACTATCTGGTGAAAATTGATCATGCTAAGTATCCTCAGCTTGCCGAGAATTACCGCGGTGACGGGAATTATATGAATTGCAGCAATGACGAAAGCGAATCCAGAGTAAAATTAGAAGATAGTGAAATTAATCAGTTTGGTGAAATAAACGGGATAAATAAAATAAACCAGATAAATAAAAATAATTTTGGTGCGAATAAATTAAATAACGTATATTATCTCAAGAATAATACAAATAGCATATGTTTTAATAGCGCTTGTTCTGATATAAACTATATTAATAACAAGCGCTATTATATAGATGGTTTTGATAACAGATGTTTTATTAAGGAGTTTACTGTGGAGGGATGTCGAAACGCAAGAAGGATTCAAGATGCAAAAGTTTATCAGAATGCGTGTGAACAGTTGTGCCAAAAAATATGTGCACAAATAGAACCACCCGACCAGATTCTTGTACTTGGGACAGAGGAATTTATGTATCCGGCACTTCTGCTGGCGGCAAAATTGGAGGAACAGGGGAAGTCTGTCCGTTTCCACGCAACGACGCGAAGCCCGATAGCCGTCAGTACAGAATCCGAATATCCATTACATGCGCGCTATGAACTGGCAAGCATATATGATAATCAGAGAAGAACGTTTGTTTACAACTTGGCGGCATACAATGCAGTTATTATTATAAGCGACGCGCCAATTACATCTGCGGAAGGAAAGAACTCAATATATAAAGCACTAGCGCACAGCGGGAATCAGAATATTACTTTGGTACAGTGGAAGGAATAATCGCTTTTGGCAATTGTATTGTAAAGGTAATGGTATTATCAGCGCTTTCGGCAGAAATAGAACCGCCGTGCAACAGAATAATTTCCTTAGCAATGGCAAGTCCTAACCCTGTTCCGCCAGTATCAGAAGTTCGCGCCTTGTCTAAACGGTAAAATTTATCAAAAAGGGAAGATAATTTTTCCGCTGGAATGGTATTTCCTTCGTTTTGAAAAGCGAGCGTCAATTGTTCGTCGGTTTCCTGTGCTGATACAATAATTGCCGTTTGGGGAAAGCTGTAGGCAGCAGCATTCCTGAAAATATTGCTAAATACGCGCGCTAATTTTTCCGGATCGGCATAAATTGTTAAATTTTCATCAATATCCAGCACAACAGTATTGCCGCGCAGCGCAAAGACGGGCAAAAGTTCATCCGACAATTGTATTAGCATATAGAATAAATCAATGGGCTCCTTGGAAAGCTGGATTTGCTTGGAATTAAAGCGTGTAATCTCGAAAAATTCGTTAATCATTTCTTCTAAACGATATGCTTTATCTAACGTAATGTGAATATTTTGCGTGCGCTGTGCAATAGGCATATCCGGTTTTTCTTCCAAAAGATTTAGATAACCGATTACGGAGGTAAGCGGCGTGCGGATATCATGTGCAAGGTACATTACCAACTCATCTTTTCGCTGTTCTGCAAGCGCAGTTTCTTGTTTTTGGCGCTTTAAGGTCTGCTTAACAGTATTTAATTTGCGCTCGAATGGCAGCATTTCGGTTGATAGTTGGATTGGATTATCATTTTCGGATAACAGCGCGTCAATGCCTTGGTTAATTTCTTTAAAATAGCGTGTAATCCACCGAAATAGCCGCCAAAACAGTGTAACAAAAACAAGAATAATTGCCAGCATAAAAAACAGGTGCTTATTTTTCCTAAAATAATAGTGATAGAAAGCATAAGCCTGTTCATATTTGAACCTGAGAATATGCTCTAAAAACCAAACAATCCAGTTGCCGCCTCTTTGCCGCCAAACAAGGAAATATAAGAGAAATACGGCGGCAATCGAAAGAAGGGCGTTAATGCAAAAACGCCGCGTAATTTTGGATTGAAATTCAGAATATTCACCTTTTTCATGTTTCTTCAATTTTATAACCTACTCCCCATATTGTTTTGATATATTTCGGCTTATCCAGCGTATCATTCATTTTTTCACGTAAATGGCGGATATGAACAGTAATCGTATTGTTGGTTTTGCTGTAATATTCATCCTGCCAAATCCTGTGAAACAATTCTTCTGCGCTGATAACGTGCCCTTTGTTTTCTAATAAGATACGTAGAATCAAAAATTCTGTTGGTGTCAAAAGCAGTGGTTTTTCATTTAAGAAGCATTCGTGCGTTTGTATGTTCATTAACAAGGCAGAATGCGTTAACAATCCGGTTTCTGCGTCTTCAGAATGTGCAGGATTGTATTTTTTATAGCGGCGTAGCTGCGATTTAACCCTTGCAATGAATTCCAACGGGCGGAACGGTTTTGTAATATAATCGTCTGCACCAAGCGTAAGCCCCATAATTTTATCTGTTTCGGAGTCCTTGGCGGTCAGCATAATAATAGGATAAGTATGTTTCTTCCTAATTTTCTGGCACAAGGTAAAACCGTCGATATCCGGCAGCATAATATCTAAAATAGCGAGGTCAAGCTCTGTTGTTTCAATACAGGCAAGCGCTTCTTTTGCGGAGTAAAATTTATAAACGGTATAATTTTCATTGTTAAGGAACATTTCGATTAAATCCGCGATTTCGGTTTCATCATCTACAATTAGGATTTTATCAGACATGGATTTTCTACCTTTCTTATATTTTGCAGTATTCTTTTATACTACATAACGCCAGAACTTATCGTACTGTATTGGTTAACGTATATGGCTGGCGTTATGTAGTCAGGTTACTCGGAAAATTTAACTGTTAAGCAGTATAAATAATTTATCATAGCATTATGCAAAATGCAATGCATTGTCAGTTTTAGAAATATTTTATGTTACAATTCAGCCTTGCTGAATTGTAATGCATCAAGTTATACAAAAAATTATGGTTTATCAGCGTTGTTTAATAACGGCAATCTTTTTAGCAAATGACATTGATTCACACCCATGCCAGTCTTTATCAGCTTACAGGTTACTAAGGAACTGTTACGTATAAATCGCGAAATCAGCCCATAAACATTGACATATAGATAATAAAGTAATATATTGGGAATGTAAACAAATTTGATAAATTTTTCACAAAGTATATGACTTGGGTGTAACGAATGAAAAGATTGAAAGAATTTGACAAAATTTTTACAGCTTGTTAGTGCATTGGAAAGGAATAGCGAAAATATGAATTTAGTCAAAAGTTCCTATAAGAAAGAGGATGTAACAATCTTATTAAAAGATATCACTGGAATGGTTCTGCCGCAGCCGACACAGGAACGTGAACGCCTGATTCAATCGGGGGTTCATTACTGTGAGATGCTTCCGATTGAATATAAGCCCAGCGTAAAATATATGGAAGCGTATCAGGAAGCACTCAAACATTATGCCAAGCCGACAGCAAAGGCAGTTGCGGCGCTGGCTGGAAAAGTGGCGGCAAAGTATGGCAATAAGGTAGTGCTTGTTTCGCTTGCACGGGCGGGGATTCCTATAGGAATATTGTTAAAGCGGTTTTTGCAGACGGCATTTCATATCCAAGCGCCACATTATGCGATTTCAATTATTAGGGGGCGCGGCATAGACGATAATGCAATGCATTATATTTTGGAACGGCATTGTGCAGAACATTTATTGTTTGTGGACGGCTGGATTGGGAAAGGGGCGATATTAGGCGAATTAAAGAAATGTCTTGCCGCTTATAAAGGCGTGTCGCCAGAACTTGCAGTTGCGGCAGATCCAGCATATATTACAGAACTGTGCGGTACGCATCAAGATATTTTAATTCCCAGTTCCTGCCTAAACAGCACGGTTTCCGGACTGATTAGCAGAACTTTTCTGCGCAGCGATATTATTGGCACTCAAGATTTCCACGGGGCAGCATATTACGGGGAACTTGCTGACGCAGATTTATCATATGCGTTTATTCATGCAATTGAAGCACAGTTTCCCACCAAGGAAGAATCGAACAGCAAGGAATCAAACGGCAATGAATTGAACGGCAAGGAATCGAATGGAAATGAACCAAACAGCAAGGAATCGAACGGAAAGGAATCAAATGGCAAGGAATCGAACGGAACTGAACCAAACGGCAAGAAACGAAACGGAAATGAATTGAACGGAAAGGAATCAAACGGAAATGAATTGAATAGCAAGGAATTGAATGGAAATGAACCAAACGGCAAGAAACGAAACGGAAATGAATTAAACGGCAAGGAATCAAAAAGCAATAAATTAAATTCAGATGAACTAAATGTTTCAATCGACAAAGGGATTGATGAAGTGCGAAAAATTGCGGCGCAGTTTGATATCGAGGATATCAATTTTATTAAGCCTGGGATTGGTGAAACGACTAGAGTTTTGCTGCGCCGTGTGCCGTGGAAGGTGTTGATTCAACAGGAAAGCAAATCAGACGAGGCACTCAATCATATTTATCGTCTTGCAGAGGAAAAAGGCGTGCCAGTGGCGTATTATCCGCTGCAGCATTATAAGGCGTGTGGTATTATTAAGAAAATTGCAGATGCGTAACTGTACAGCAAATCAGTATATCTTGAGGAATATCATAATAATTACTGTTTATAGGGATATCAGGAAAGGGAAAGCAAATGAAAAAAGTATATATTCACGATTATTTTCAACAAAATAGAAACAGTGATTGATGAAAATATTAAAAACCTTTCAGGCGGACAGCTTCAGCGGATTGCGCTTGCAAGAGTGCTGAAGCGCAAATATGATATGCTGATTTTGGATGAAGTGACTTCCAGTTTCGATCTGGATACGACTAAGAAAATTATGGAATACGTTTTAGAACTGCCCAATAGTGTAATTGTAATAACGCAAGATGTGTTTGGAAGTTATAGGAACCGTTTTGATAAAGTTGATACAATAGAAAAAGGTTGCAGTTTAGCCTAGGACTTTGTTACGGGAACAGAGTGAACCATAAAGGAGTGATTGAGAAAAAGGGAAAGATTTTCAGAAAGCACTTGTCACATTATGATGTTTATATTAAAATATAGTAGAAATTAGTTTGATAAAGATTGACATAGGGAGGTACTTTTTATGGACATAGGCGTCAATATTGTTGCGTGTTGTATGACTGCCGGCATTAGTATTTTATTTGCTGTGCTTGCTTGGTATAATTTCCGGAATTTTAGAAAACGGAATGAGCTGCTCAATCGGGCGCATGAAATGACAGGGAATGTTGATGGATATATCAGCGAACTTGTGACTGTTTACCGCAGAAACCGTTCTTTTCGATGGAGGAATCAGGTTCCTGTAATTACTTATCCGGTTGGAGATAAAGATTATGTGGTAAAACTGGATTATGTGGAAAAGCGGGAAGGATATTTTAATATAGGAGATACATACCATGTCTGTTATGTTCCATCTGACCCTTCCTGCTGTATCGTAGAGGAGTTTCGCAAGCCCTTGCAGCGCAGCCGCACCGTATCGCTGATTGGGGTGGTAATCCTTTGTATGTTTCTTTTTAACCTTTTGTTTTCATTAGTGCTGGAGCTGATTAAGATTTTGGCATAGCAGTAAGGAACTGTTCATATACTCACGAGCGATTAGATTTTCCTTTCTGCACAGCACGTATTGCCTGCTTATGCAGTATGGGCTGTGCAGAAATTGGAAAATCTTAACGGTCGTTAGTATAAATTATGCATGACAATTACTTGTCTAAATGCCCGTCTGCGGCATTAGAAAATCTTGACATAAAGCATTGCTCTTTATGTCTTTGCTTCTTATACCTGCGATTTTCTTCTAATTATGAAGTAATTTGCAGATAAACATTTATACGGCGAACTTGTCACGAGTAATTTCTGAACAGTTCCTATATTCACGAGCAAAAATTTTGCCAAAATACGAAAGATTACAATGCTCGTGAGTTGAAGCGTGTTTTAGTCAAGCTGGGAAGATTCGCCGTCCCAAATCATCCGATCCTTTGCCAAATCCATTACAATTCCTGCGTTTTTGCCGCAGTTTGGGCAGATTAAAGTACCATAATAGAGGGACATTTTCGTAGCGCCGTCCTGACTGCCCAGTAAATACAACAGATTGCTCATCCATAAATAATCGTTATCATAAGATTTCTGATCCCATTGACCGATTACGGAGGGGGCAGGCACAATCTCCTCCCCCAAGGCACATACAGGATTTTCTCCCAAATACCAGTCAAAGTTATATTCGACATCACTGTCTTTGTCTGGATCGCTGCAGTAGGGACAGGCGATATAACATCTGTTGAAATCACCCATAAAAAGTACAAAAGCAGCTTCCCGATCGCCAAAAATCCCGAACAGGCATTGGCAAAAGTATTCGACATCGTCAAGATTAAGCTGTTTGAGTTTTTCAAGATGCGTAGTTACAAATTCTTTGGCTTCTTCCCGAATAATCTCTATGCTGCGTAAATGCGTTTCAATAATTTCTTTTGGCAGCGTTTCATTTAGCCGTTTGCTAAAATGATTGCGTGGAAAATCTGTAGCAAGGCAGTCGCCGATTAAAGACAGAAATAAGAGCTGCCACTGGAAATCCTGTTTTTGTTTCCATGTTTGATAAATTTCCACAAAATAAGGCATTGCAAGGTAAAGTTCATATGTAAACTCTCCCATAGAAATAAACTCGTCATGTATATATTCGTAAGCTTCTCGGTAACTGCTTGTCGGCGTATGGTGTAAAGTTAAAACTTTTTCGCAGTCAGGTACATGAATCGGAGCATCAGAAATTACAGGTGAATATAGTAGTTCGAGATCATCATGATCTTGCTGTAGTCCAAGAACAGTGTTCCATTCGTTAAAGGGTATTTTTTTCAAAGTCATCACAGCGTCTCCTTGTTGGTTTGTAATGATGTGGAAAGAAAAAGGTAGTTGTTTGCAAATAGCAGGTGCTGTATACACTGTTATTTGCGCAATGCTGTACTAGTATAATGCACGCTAAATACCTTAATGTTTGGTGCAGAATATTTTTCTGAGAGTGCTGCTTTACAAACGCAGGCGTAGCGGTGGCTACGCTGAGGCTTGTGGAGTAGTGCTATCAGGAAAATAGGCAAGCGAAACATAAGGTTATTTAGCACGGATTATACTAGTATTATATAATAAAAAATACAGGCTGGGTAGATTTTGTTTGGAATTTTTTCTATACGACGAACCCCATTTCTTACTACAGCGGGAAGTGAACGAAATCGGCAGTTATTTTTCAATTATCAAGACGATTGCAGCAGGAAATCAAAAACTATCTAAAATCGCAGCAACGCTGGAATTAAAGCAGACAGGGCTTACAAAATACTTAAAGACCTTGATAAACCTTGATATTTTGGAACGGGAAGTCCCGATTACCGAAGAAAGTCCCGAAACGAGTAAAAAAGGATTGTATAAAATCAAAGATAATTTTATTGTATTCTGGTTTCGGTTTATTTTTCCCAATATCAATTATATCGAATCCGGTCATGCGGAGCTTGTGATGAAAAAGATATGCATGAGTTGCATGGAAAAGGGATATACGTATAGAACATTTTATTCTATTTTCGGTGAATGGCTTTACAGAAGAATTAACAACACTTGCAAATATAAGAGAAGACTTAATTTTAATGTCCTGAAAAGATATTATAAATCCGGAAATGTAAATATCAATAGTTGGCAAATGAGTAAGAATGTGTTATGCTATTGGGGAAAGAATAGAAATTGGAAAATCTAATCGTTCGTGAGTATAGCAAAGCAGAGCAATGGGAGCGTATAATTCGGGAAGCAGCCGCACAGGAAAAAGGTGTTTTGTGGTTGTCTGGAATCCGCAGATTGGTAGAAACGGAGAAGTGGCTTATTGCAATAAAATCTGCATATATAGTAAAATCAGCAAATGTAAATAAGAAATTAAACTTGTAATTGTTTAAGGAAATAATAAGAAAGCGAGGAACAAAACCATGAGTAAAATTGACGAAATCAGAGCAGAAATGGTAACTGCCATGAAAAACAAAGACAAGGACAGGAAGGACACACTTTCCATGTTGCTTTCTGCGTTAAAAAACAAGGCAATTGATAAACGTGCCGATTTAACAGAAGAGGAGGAGTACGCCGTTGTGAAAAAGGAAATGAAACAGACCAAGGAAACACTGGAACTAGCGCCGCCAGACCGCACGGATATTAAAGAGCAATGTGAGAAGCGTCTGGCAGTTCTGCAAGAGTTTGCTCCGGAAGAAATGAACGAAGAAGCAATTAAAGCTGCCGTTCAAGAAGTGCTTACCACCCTTGGCATTGAAACCCCAACTGCCAAAGATAAAGGAAAGATTATGAAGGAGTTAATGCCGAAAGTAAAGGGTAAAGCAGACGGCGCATTGGTCAATCAAGTAGTTGGCGGGCTGCTGCAACCATAATATTACAACTTGGCAAAAATTAGAAATTATAGTTGCGTAATTACAGAAAACAGCTTAAAACATTTTTGTGTAAATTCAGAAAACAGCATAAAAGGTTATGCGTATTGCATTTTGCTTGTGTATAAAATAGATATAAATAAGAAATAGAGAGGAAAGGACTGTTATACTCACGAACGATTAGATTTTCCTTTCGGCACAGCACGTATTGCCCGCTTATGCAATATGGGCTGTGCAGAAATTGGAAAATTTTAACGGTCGTCAGTATATATCCAGTCTTTGCAAAAATATATGAATAAATATGATGTACTGAAGAAATATTTTGGCTATTCCGATTTTCGTGAGGGGCAGGAGATACTCATTGACAGCATTTTAAAGGGACGGGATGTGCTGGGCATTATGCCCACCGGTGCGGGGAAATCCATCTGCTACCAAGTTCCTGCCTTGCTGCTTGCGGGAGTTACTTTAGTAATTTCCCCGCTGATCTCCCTAATGAAAGACCAAGTACAGGCACTGAATCAGGCAGGTGTTCACGCTGCCTATATCAATAGTTCCCTTAGCGATACCCAGATTTCCAAAGCCCTGCGTCTGGCAGCAGCCGGACAATACAAAATTATCTACGTTGCACCAGAACGGCTGGAAACCTATGAGTTTTTACAGTTTGCGCACCGTGTAGAAAGCACAATCGGAATTTCTATGCTTACGGTGGACGAAGCACACTGTATTTCGCAATGGGGACAGGATTTCCGCCCCAGTTATCTGAAAATTGTGCAGTTTATAAAGCAGTTAAACAAACGCCCGACCCTTAGCGCATTTACAGCAACTGCGACAGAAAATGTCAAAGAAGATATTGTCTGCGTGTTAGGATTGCAGCGCCCAGAGGTGCTTATTACGGGATTTGACCGTAAAAATCTATATTTTGCAGTAGAAACACCCTCAAAAAAAGACACGTATGTCATAAATTATGTCAAAAAACACAGCACGCAAAGCGGCGTAATTTACTGCTCTACCCGAAAAAATGTAGAATCTATGTATGAATTACTACACGCAGAGGGCATTCCTGTTTCTAAATACCATGCCGGATTATCGAACGAAGAACGCATACAGAATCAAGAAGATTTTATTTATGACAAATATCCTGTAATGATTGCTACAAACGCATTTGGGATGGGAATTGATAAATCAAATGTTCGTTACGTTCTTCATTATAATATGCCGCAAAGTTTGGAAAACTATTATCAAGAAGCAGGAAGGGCAGGGCGCGACGGTGAGCGTGCAGAATGTATTCTGCTTTATTCGGCGCAGGATGTTATGATTAACCGCTTTTTGCTTGACAATAAAGAGCAGAATCCGGAGTATACTGCGGAGGAAATTGCCGCGATTCGGGAACGCGACGAGGACAGGCTGCGTGCAATGATTTATTATTGCTTAACAACAAGATGTTTACGTGAGTATATTCTGCGGTATTTTGGCGAAACTGGAACGCCGCGCTGCGAGAACTGTTCCAACTGCGAGAAAGAATATGAAGAAATGGATGTAACGGAAGCAGCGCAGAAAATTATTACCTGTATCCGTGAAGTGCGTCAGCGGTATGGGATTAACGTAATTGCGGGAATGCTTGCCGGAGAGACGCGTGCAAAGCTTCGGGAGTATGGTGTTATGGAGTATACGTCTTATGCAAGCTTAAGCACATACCGCGAGGCAGAAATTAAACAGATTATTAATCAAATGTTGACCGAAGACCTGCTTCAGACGAGCAATGACAAATATGGGCTTTTGAAAGTTACACCGAATGCAAATGCCGTCCTAAAAGGTGACAGAAGTGTCATGTTTCGCAAATGGAAAGCGGATGCTTCCAAAGAAAATGCACTTTCGTTGGAAAGCAGCACAGAGGGCACAAGCATAAACAGCAAAATGCGCAAATCCGATATTTTAAATTCCAGAGGATTGGAATTGTTTGAATTGCTGCGCAGCCTTCGCGCAGAAATTGCCAGAGAGGAAAGCCTGCCGCCGTATATTATTTTTTCCGATAAAACGCTTGTCGATATGTGTGTTAAAGCGCCGCTTGACAAAATGGAAATGTTGAAAGTATCTGGTGTCGGCGAAAATAAATATATGCGCTATGGAGAACGTTTTCTAAAAACGATTTATGACTATACTGGCGGTGTTCGTGAGAAATTCTACTTCGGCGAGAGTAGTGAATTATCGGCAGCCGCTGCCCCCCGAAGCCAGAGTACGAGAGGTTTTCACAAAAAAGTTGATTTTTATTTGACAAATCAGCAGGCAGCATTATTTCCGTATGCAGAAAAATATCTGATAACAGAAATTGCAGAACAGCTAAACAACCTGCGTAATATCGAAACCACGAAGAAAACTTCAGGTGCGGAACTGTTCCGTCGTATGCAGGCAGAAGAATACGCCGCCGAAGTTTTTCAAGACGGATTTTGGAAACGCCAAGTCACTCCCAAAGGCGCACAGGCAGGACTGTCTTTGGGGATAAGGATAAGCAAAAAGGGAACAGAATATGAAGACCTCTACTATAATGAAGCAGCGCAGAAGATGATTGTGGGGTGGTTTACAGAGAATGAGTAACCAGAAGTAAACGGAAATAATACAGGCAAAATCGAGTAGGGAAGTTTACTTCTCAAACAGTAACAAGAGGGAGCAGCATGGGAAAAGCGATCAAAAAAGAGCAGATAGCAATCATCATTGTGATTGCAGTACAATTTATTTTTATGCTTTATTGGGGCATTCAGAAAAGCGGCTATTATGTGGATGAATTTTTTACCTTTGATAATGCACATTATATCTCCGCATCAACACCAGCGCGCATTAAATTATATGATGCAGAGTTTCTCACTTATGATAAATGGCATAAAATTTCCGATTTAAAAAGTACATTGTCTGTGAAAAGGGAGGAATCGCTGTTTTCGGATTCGTTGGGCTATAATATCAAAATGTGGCTGACAGGACAGCCCTATATGGTACTGCTAAACTATGTACAAGCAATCTTTTTTGAAGGAAAACTTAGCAAATGGAGTGCGGTTTCCATGAATATTCTGCTGTTTCTGCTGAATCAACTGCTGTTGTACCGCTTGGCAGTCGGCATTGCCAAAGATAAAACAGCGGCAGCTCTAGCAGTTGCGATTTATGGTTTTTCGGGAATGGCGGCAAGTATGACAGTCTATGTGCGGTTTTATATGCTGGTGACATTATGGATGACTTTATATACGTATCTGCATTGGATAATGTGGCAGGAAGAAAATATTAAGAAAAATCTGCTATGGGAATTTCTATCGTTAATTGTGCTTTATCTTGCCTATAAAAATTCACCGCTTGCTGTAATACAGGGAGTTGGATTAATGGGCGCATTTGTATTAGGCTTATTTCTCCGAAAACGAATCCGGCAGGCGGCGGTTTATGGAATACCGATTATAGGCGGCGGTCTGCTGTATGTGATTTTTATGACAGATTATATGGGATATATTTTTCAGCCGGAAAAGTATGCAAATGAAACAGCAACCAATGTTGCAACGGCAAGCCTTTTGGGGAACTTTCTATCCCTGACGCCAAAGGCGGCACTAGACAGAGCAGTAGAATTAGCACAGATGATTTCTCAATTTTTATTCGGTCATATATTGATTTTTGGCATTTATTTGCTTCTTGCGGTAGTACTTTTTATATTATTTCTGTGCAAAAAAAGGGAAAAAACAAAGATGCAAAATTGGGATTGGCGTTTTTTCCTTTTGGCAGTATGCCCGTGCATTTTTTTCTGCGTGGTTTCCGTTTGTTTGGATCTGAATGCCATACGCTATAATTCTTCAATATTTCCGGAACTGGCAATCTGTGTTTCGACATTGATATTGTATTTGGCGGGAAAAACGGATAAAAAAAATCTTGCGGTGATGGTAATGGCAATTGTTGTATTGGGGGAAATCGTATTTACGGTGATAATACCGCAGGTTGAAAACGTTTATCAGGAGGATAGAAAGGCAGTCGAGCAAATTCAGTCCTATCCGGAAACCAATTCCGTGGTGATTGATTATCATTATGACGATAAGGTAATGTATGAATGTCTGGCGTTTGCAGGAGAAAATACAAAGGTAATGTTTACAGCGTATGAAAATGTTGATTTCGACGCATGGAGCAATGATGTACTGTTATGGCAGAGTGTATCCGAGGGAGAGGAAATTATCAATCGGCTTGTAGAATCAGGACAATACTCTGTAATAGAAATAGGCAGTACCCATGAGTCCGTCGTATATTTTATATCAAAGTAACAGTTCAGATAACCCATTGAACTGTTACGTATCCAGCCATTGGAAATCGCTTCGCGATGGGCTGGATACCTCCAACCACTACATTTTATTACGGTCAGCGCAGTAAATGCGCAGACCTACCTGAACTGTTATATATCAAAACATATTTAAAGATGAAATTGCGGTAAAAACTGGATTATTCTGATATTTTGTATTATACTATATGGAACAGCAAAAAGATTTGCTGTTCCGTTGCGCACGCTGCAAAGCGGCATTTTTCCTTTGTGCGGTTTGTGCATATTATTATACTAGTATAATACGGAACCTTTATAGCGTGCGTTGCGACACCTACTTATGCGTTTGTGCATATTATTATACTAGTATAACACGGAACACTGCGGAAAGAGAAAGGAATAGGGTTTTAGGCATGACAAGTATATCTGTTGTGGTTCCTGTATTTAATGAGGAAGGGAACGTTGCGAATCTACATCAAGAGATTAAGCAGATGTGTGAGGCGAACAATTATAATTATGAGATAATTTTTGTTAACGATGGTTCTTCCGATCGCTCGGAAGAAGTATGTAGGACGCTGCGGCCTTTGAAATATATTAAGCTGCGCAGAAACTTTGGACAGACAGCGGCAATGGATGCGGGTATTAAGGCTGCACAATACGAGTATATCGTAACAATGGATGGGGATAGGCAGAATGATCCGGCAGATATTCCTATGATGATACAATATTTGGAACAACACGACTTAGATGTTGTTTCCGGCTGGCGCAAACACCGCAAAGATACTGTAATGAAGAAATTCACTTCCCGGGGCGCTAATTTTTTACGGCATATTTTAATTCATGACGGGATTCATGACAGCGGCTGTTCCTTAAAAGTCTATAGAAAAGAATGTTTTGACCATATTAATTTATACGGCGAGCAGCACCGTTTTATTCCGGCTATTTTAAAAATAAAGGGATTTTCTGTTGGAGAAGTCGTAGTAAATCATAGACCACGGACGTCAGGTACTACAAAATATAACTGGAAAAGAACAATTAAAGGTTTTGTGGATATGATATCGGTATGGTTTTGGAATAAATATTCTACAAGACCACTGCATCTGCTGGGTGGAATTGGCTTTTTGTTTTTAATGGCAGGCGGTAGCTGTGGTATTTGGTCAATTGTGCTGTTTTGTATGGGCAGAAAAATGTCCAACAATATTTTTCCGCCGTTGCTTACGATATTTTTTATAATTATTGGAATGCTGCTTTTTGTGTTTGGTTTAATGAGCGAGATCTTAGTGAAAACGTATTACGGCACGCATGTAGATTCTTCCTATAGTGTAAAGGAAATTACAGATTATCTGGAATAGGAAAATATAATGAAAATCTTAATTCTATCACATGAGTTTCCTCCGATTGGAGGCGGTGGTGCAAATGCCTGCTTCTTTTTGACAAGAGAATTTGCACAAAAGGGGCATCAAGTAACCATATTAACTGCGCAATTTGCAGATTTGCCCCATAGTGAGATTACAAAAGAGGGTGCGCGGATTATTAGAGTACCCTGCAGGCGTATGAATAAGGAGAAAAGCAGTTTTTTGGAAATGTTTTCTTATCTTATCCGTGCATGGAAACAGGCAGAACAGCTTGTCAAAAAAGAAAAGTATGATATTTGTCTGACATTTTTCGGAATACCAAGCGGGCCGCTTGCGCTTCATTTAAAAAGGAAGTACAAGCTGCCTTATGTTGTGCGTTTCGGTGGCGGTGATATACCGGGAGCACAGAAGCGTTTTCGGTATTTATATCTGATATTAGCGCCAATGATAAGGAAAATTTGGAAAAATGCCAGCCGTTTACTTGCAAACAGCGAGGGCTTAAAACAGCGTGCACTTGCCTTTGAAAAACGGTATGCAATAGATATCATTGAAAACGGTGTGGATAACCAGTTTTTCACACCAAGCGAAAAGAAAAAAAAGAAAAATCATATTGTAATTCTATTTGTATCCCGTTTAATTGAAGGAAAGGGGCTGCAGTATATGATACCAAAGCTGCCTGGAATACAAGAAAGCGTAATGCATAATACAGGCAGAGAAATACAATTGGTAATTGTTGGCGACGGGCCATATCGTGCAGCATTGGAACAATTGACGGACGAAACAAAAGTTCGCAATCTTGTCCGCTTCGAGGGAAGGAAGAACAAAGATCAAGTGCTGCGGTATTATCAGGCAGCAGATTTGTTTCTATTGCCTTCGTTGTCGGAGGGAATGCCAAATGTTGTATTGGAAGCAATGGCAAGCGGTCTGCCGATTGTTATAACACCCTGTGAGGGAAGCAAGGAATTGGTAACAGATAATGGAGTGATTGCGCCGCTGGACAACTTTGCGGATGCATTAATTGAACTGTGCAGTGACGAAGCGAAAAGAACCGCTATGGGACGCAGCAGCCTGCGCCGCATAGAAGAAGCGTTTCGGTGGGAAAGTATTGGCAGCCGATATTTGTCAATACTACAGGATTGTATTGGAGAGTAAATATGTGTGGGATATGTGGTTATATCGGCCCTAAAAAGGTTACAGAAGAACAACTGTGGAAAATGAATAATACAATGACGCACAGAGGCCCAAACGATGGCGGAATATGGCAGCACAGCAGCCAAAATATGGAGATTGGGCTTGCGCAGAGAAGACTTTCGATTTTGGATTTATCGGCGCTTGGTCATCAGCCAATGATGTCACAGGATGGCAGATATATTGTAGTATACAATGGAGAAATTTATAATTTCCAAGAAATACGCAGTTTGCTAGAGCAGAAAGGATATACATTTCGGTCAAACTGTGATACCGAAGTGATTTTATATGCCTATGCAGAATGGGGCAGGGAAATGTTTGCCCGTTTTAACGGAATGTTTGCGATTGCGCTCTACGATAAAGAGCAAGAACGTCTGACGCTGGCGCGGGATCGCATTGGGAAAAAGCCGTTATACTATTATGCCTATCAGGGACATTTTGTATTTGCATCCGAATTAAAGCCAATTATGCAATATCCATATTTTACAAAAAGAGTCAATAAAAATGTATTAAATCACTTTTTATGTAATAAATATTTGGCAGCACCGTTGTGCATTTTTGAGCATACTTATAAAATGCTTCCCGGAATGGCTTTGGAATACTGCAATGGGGAAATCGAAAAGTACAAGTATTGGAATGTTATGAAACAGTATCATAAGGGCACGGCGGACAGAGAGCAGGATTTTCAAACATGCAAAAGTAATCTCAAATCCGTTTTGCAGGAATCTGTGGCTGCAAGGCTTATTGCGGATGTACCAGTCGGAACTTTTTTAAGCGGCGGCATTGACTCCACGCTTGTAACCGCGATTGCACAGGAGCATAAAGAAGCCCCGATTAATACGTATTCCATAGGCTTTTATGACAAAGCACGCAACGAAGCGCCTTTTTCCGCGGCAATTGCAAAATATCTGGGAACAAACCACCATGAACATTATGTGGAGGAAAAGGATATTTTTGCTTTAATCGATGATTTGCCATATTATTATGACGAGCCGTTTTCGGATTCTTCTCAGCTTCCGACGATGTTAGTATCGAAGTATGCGGCGCAGGATATTACGGTATCCCTGTCAGGCGACGGTGGAGATGAGCTGTTTTGCGGGTATACCACCTATGATTTAACATGGATTGCGCAGCACGTGGATTTTATGGGCGAAATAGCCAGCCATATTCCTGGCATGGATTGGATCGGCGGGAAGATGCCGTCCGAATTGCGCGCATTTCTCAATAATCGGGAACGGGAAACGAAGACACAGCTATATATTGATGTGACCAGCGAGGAAGTCGACAAAATTCTTGGCAGAACGGCACACAATATTAAGTATCCGCAGGAGAAATATCTGACAATGGCAGACTGGCAGGAGCGCCGGATGCTGCTCGATTTGCAGACCTATCTGCCGGATGATATTTTAGCAAAAACAGACAGGGCATCTATGAAATATTCGCTGGAAGTGCGCTGCCCGCTGTTGGATTACAGAGTGGTGGAGGAATCGTTTCGCATACCACATCCATACAAATATCGGCGTTTTGACAAAAAATATATATTAAAAGAAGTCACTTACGATTATGTGCCCAAGGAACTGCTGGACAGACCCAAAAAAGGCTTCGGCGTGCCCTTGCAGAAATGGCTGCGCACTGTGTTGAAAAAAGAAATTGCCCGTTACGCAGATACGGCAATACTCCAAAAACAGGATATTTTTGTACCGCACGCAGTACAGGAGCTTATTGTAAAACAGCAGCAGTCGGATAAAATTATCTATAGTTCCGTTCTGTGGTCGTTTTATGTATTTCAGAAATGGTATCAGATGTATATTGAAGATTTGTGGTAAGGAACTGTTCACACGGGGGTGTCGCAATAAACTTTGATTATACAAGATGTAGTATAAATCGCAACATGGTATGAAACGATCTTGTATACATTTGACTTAATGCGGCAGCTCCCAGGGATGTTACATTAAATCAAATGTATACAAGATAGCATAATACCATGCTGTATTTTATGCAATTGCTTGGATCATCAAAGCTTATTGCGACAGCATCGTTGGAATTGGATATATTTGCGATGGATAGGAGTGTAAATGATGAAAAGAATTTATGTAACATTAGACACAGAAATGGATAATGATCCGCACTGGGGAAAGCACTTTCCGCCGAAATACACTTCTATAATAGAGGGAATCCCGCAATTATTAAGACCGATTTGGGATAAGTATAATGTACATCCGATATATTTCGTATCACCGGAAGTGTTATATTATCCGCCTTGTGTAGCTATATTGCGGGAGGAAGTTCAAAAAGGCGCAATAATCGGGGCGCACCTTCATCCAGAATATATTCAGCCGGACCGTATCTGGGGAAAAGAAATCGAAAGCCATACGGCAAAATATCCATGCTTTGACTATCCAATGGAATTAGAAAAAGAGAAACTAAGAAATTTAACAGCGTTAATCAAAGAAAAATTAGGTGTGCAGCCGATCTGGTATCGGGCAGCGCGGTTTGGAGCAGACACCAATACCGTTGAGATTTTAAAAGAATTGGGATATAAATATGACAGCTCTGTCACTTCTGGGATTAATTGGGCACGAAAGGGTGGGCCAGATCACAGTAAAGCACCGCATACTTCTTATCCCATAGCCAAAAACAGCATATATGAAAAGGCGCATACAAGGGAAAACTACAGCAAAATTATAGAAAAACCGGTAACGATTCTAGGGAAAAGATGGGGAATCATTGGCAGATTGCTGCCGGATCATTGGCTCTTTTACCGATGGCTGCGGCCTACCCATATGACATATTGGGAATTAAGAAATATTGTCCGCGAGATGTCGAAAAGGGGGATAAAAGAGGGCGTTATGATGTTTCACAGCATGGAAATTATGATTGACAAGACGCCATATGTCAGATGCAGATGGATGCAGAAGTATTATTTATGGCGCTTAGAAAAAATATTGCAGTATGCTGACAAAAAAGGGTATCACCTTTAGTTTATTTAGGGGCAGATTATGAAGAAAGTTTTATTTTCGATTGCATCGTTATATGATGGCGGCGCTGAGCGGGCGTTGTCAAATATTGTTACCCATTTCCCTGATGATTGGGAGATTGACATCTTGTTAAATAATGAAAGGTTGATAGAGTATCCCTACAAAGGAAATATTCTGTCGCTTTCCCTGCCGGATTTTAGAAATCGTAAAACGCTAATCTATTTTTGCAAAGAGTTAATGAAAAGAACCTGTGTCCTGCGCAAATTAAAAAAGAACAATCATTACAATGTCTGTATTAGCTTTTTGGACAGCTCCAATATTGCAAATGTGCTGTCAGGAAACAAATATTGTAAAACCATTATCTCTATGCGGTTAAATATGACCTCCAAAAAATCGGGGCTGCTGTATCGCATCAGTGCTTTTCCGCTGATAAATTTTGTGTACCGTCACGCAGATAAAATTGTTACAGTGTCAAGAGAGATTGAGCAGGATATGAGAGCACGGTACCATATTCCGGCGAAGCGGATTACAACGATTGTAAACGGTTATGATGTGGCGGAGATTCAGAACAACGCACAAAATCGTCCAGAGGGAGCTAAACTTCCCAAAGGAAAGAAATGGGTGGTAACGGTAGGGCGTTTAGATAGTCAAAAAGGGCAGTGGCATTTGATTCGGGCATTTACGAAAGTGGTCGAACAGGAGCCGGAGGCGGTTTTACTAATCATTGGCACAGGCGAATGCAGGCAGATGCTAAAGAGAATGATTCATTTGTTTAAAATGGAAAAACATATTTATCTGTTGGGGTTTCAAAGCAATCCTTTTTGGTATATTGCGCAGGCAGAAGTCTTTGTTCTCCCGTCCATGTATGAAGGATTTCCCAATTCGCTGGCAGAAGCGCTATGCTGCAAAGTGCCGTGTGTTGCGACGGATTTTCACTCCGGTGCAAGGGAACTGCTGGCACCAGAAATGGATATTATGGGAAAACCAATCAAAAAAGTTACAGAAGTACAGTATGGAATATTGACACCCGTGTGCAGCGGTGTAATGTATAAGGGAACGGAGCCTTTAGAAACCGCAGAACGAAAATTGACAGACGCTATTTTAATGCTCTTAAAGGATAAAGAAAAGAATCAATATTATCGAAAACAGAGTGAGAACAGAAGCAACACATTAGGGATTGCGTCAATTGTGCAAGACTGGCTTCAGGTAATTTCAGATCATACAGAGGTATAATAGATGTCCAAAGTGAAACGCAATTTTATATACAATGCATCTTATCAGGTACTGAAACTTTTCACTTCTTTTATTACAACGCCGTATATTTCGAGGGTGCTGGGAGCAAATGGCAGAGGCGTCTACTCCTATGCTTATTCGATAGCGGCGTATTTTGTGATGTTTGCAATGCTGGGGGTCAACAGCTACGGCAACCGATCAATTGCTATGGCGCGGGAGAATGCAGAAGAATTAAATAAGAAGTTTACAGGAATATATTGTTTTCAAATGGGAACTTCTGCGATAATGATTGCACTGTATATATTCTATACGGCATTTCTGTGCGGAGATAAGGTGATTGGCTGGCTGCTGCTTGGATACGTTATTTCGGCAGGCTTGGATATTAACTGGCTGTTTGCGGGGCTGGAAAAGTTTAATATTATTGTTTTAAGAAATATCGGCGTGCAAATATTAACAACAGCCGCAATTTTTTTGTTTGTCAGACAACGCACAGATGTGTATATTTATACACTGATAAATGTGGCAGGTATTGCGGCTTCACAGTTAATTATGTGGGCAAGCCTTTATAAATATGTGCGTTTTGTAAAAGTCGGATGGCGGGAAATTATCGCGCACGCAAAACCGAATATTATATTATTTATTCCGCTAATGGCAGTGAGTTTATATACGGTAATGGATAAAGTAATGCTTGGAATGCTTAGTTCTAAGACGGAAGTAGGATTGTATGAAGCTTGTGAAGGGATTTGTCAGATACCAGGAGCGTTTATTTTTGCTTTGGAAGGCGTAATGCTGCCGCGTATGTCGAATTTATGGGCGAATAAAGATGAGGAACAGAGTGCGCGTTATATTGATTTGTCGATTTTGTTTGCGCTGTTCTCCTCTACAGCGATATGTTTTGGATTAATGTCCGTAGCAAGGGAGTTTGTGCCGGTTTACTATGGCAGCGGATTTGAAAAATGTATTATCTTATACCAATGGCTTCTGCCCAGCAATATCTTTGTGGCATTTGCCAATATTATCCGTGTGCAGTTTTTGATCCCAAGGGGATATGATAAAGTCTATGTGTCTTCTGTCTGCCTGGGAGCTGCAGTCAATATAGTATTGAATTTGCTGCTGATACCGCAATTGCAGTCGCTTGGCGCGGCATTAGGAACGTTTGCGGCGGAAATGACCGTGTGCATGTACCAATGTATCGCCGTCCGTCATAAACTTCCGATACAGCGATATTTTATACAGGCAGTTCCGTTTCTTGCGTCCGGTTTGGTAATGTATTGGGTATTGACGCATATTGATTTTCCGTTTTATGCGATATACAGCATCGGGATTAAGATACTGTTGGGAATTGTGCTGTATTTCGGGGTACTGCTTGTTGGAACTTTGATATTTCGGAAATATTTGTTTTATCATACAGTGGGGAAAAGATAAAAGTTTGGAAATAGAAGTTTGGAAATAGAAGTTTGGAAATAGAAGTTTGGAAATAGAAGTTTGGAAATGGAAGTTTGGAAATGGAAGTTTGGAAATAGAAGTTTGTAAGAGATTTACAAACATTGCATTTTGCAATTGTGTTTACTAAGAAGATAGGGGCGAAAAAAGTGGCTGTATTGTTTTGGATTATGGATAGTATAATTCCAGCGGCGATTGTTCAAAAGGTACGCAGTAAAAATAAACTGTTTGCTAAATGCTTGATAGTATCCGCATTGGCAAATTTGGTCATGTCAATTGGAGCGTACTCTTATTATATCGGCTATTCGCGGCAGGCGTTTTGGGCAATTGGCTGGGGGATAACACGAAACGGGATTTATTTTAGTGTAATATCAATGATATCGGCGGTGCTAATTACAGTATATTTTTGCACAAAAAATTGGGATCGCGGCAGAACCAGAAGTTATCGAAATAATAAGGAATCCGACAGCCTTTTAATGAAAGAGGATAAAATACTTTTGGATAAAATGCTATTAATTGTAGCAGTGTTGGTATCGCTGGCTGTTCGACTGATTGGCTTCTGGTGGGGAAACGGTGTGACATTTCATCCAGACGAAGGAAATATGGTTCGTGAACCTATGCGGATGGCGCAGGAGGGAAGCCTGATGTCGCAGGCTGTATTTTATCCGGCGCAGGTATCGCATAAAATATTGTCGATATGTTTTAAAGGATATGAGATAATTTGTTCGATATTTGATATAGAGTTTTCCACAGTTTGGTGCTATTATATCGGGAGAATTTATATTGCACTGCTTAGTGCAGGGATTGTGGTATGTATTTTTTTCATAGGAAATTATCTGAAACGCCATGCGGGAACTGTGGCAAGCTGCATGGCAGCCGTTTTTCCGCCCTTTGTGCAGACAGCACACTGTATTACAGGAGATACTGTAACGGCACTGCTTGGCTGCCTTGCAATGCTGGCGGCATTTGCCTATTTGCGTGGCACAAAACGGTTGCAATGGCTGTTTGCAATGTCATTTCTTGCAGCGGCGGCAACATTGGAAAAGTGGAATGGCATGGTAATCTGCGGATTGATTGCGGTGGTGGTTATTGTAAATTATTGTGCGGAATGTGAAATGCATATCAAAAGGCTGCGCTTTCTGGAGATTGTAAAGGAGGGATTTTTTGCAATTGGAAGTGTTTTGTTGTCGCTTGTTTTGATATCCCCCAATTTGCTTGGCTTGCTGCCAGTAATTGCGGAGTCTGTCAACCATGTTGTTGGCGGGTATGCAGGCAATAATACGTTTGGGGATAATGTTTATGAATACTGTATGGAATTTTTGTCCCATGCGGGAATATTGTGTGTGCCGCTGTTGGCTGTAGGGTTGTGGGCAATGCGAACCTGTAGGAAGAAAGATTTATCGGTGCTAAGTATGGGGCTTCTTTCTATGATTGGGATGTGTCTGCAAAACAGGGCATTTATCCGTTGGGGGTATTCTTTCTATATTTGTTTTATTATAATTATCGGTTTGGGGATAACAGAGTTCTGGACAAGCCGTTATATGCGGCAAAATACCATTGCCAAAGCGGTTTTTACTGCCGTAATCGTATTGATTGGGGTAAATCAGATTGCGGAAACGATTTTTTTAGATGTGATTTATACAAATTCGCAAAGGGACACAAGGCTGGCAGCGGAAGAATGGTGCAGGCAGCAGGGAATCCAGATTGAGGACTGCATCTATGATGATTATACCTGCTGGGCGCCCGGCGGCATTTCCCGTTATCCCGTGGAGTGGAATAAAATAGGAATCGGAAGATGGGCAAGCGCAGAAGATAACGCAGTCCGTATTTTAAGCCTTGGAAGAAAATATGCAGTGCTTAACAAAACACAGTATCCTCAAAATTTTGAATACATGGGGGGGGTAATAAGGAATTGAGCCTTGAACCAGAAATTCCCCAAGAAGGATTCTTGTATGATTTTTATCATGCGTATTCGCCAAAAATTTACGAAGGATATAGCATCTTTGACTCAGTCAAGAAAAGCCTTGCGATTTTGCAGGGAAAAGCATGGATTGGATACAATATAGAAATATACGATATTAGCAGCTTCCCGGCAAGTGAGGTTTTTGCTAGGGACGATATGGATCTGTCTGTTACAGAAGACGGGAAAGTGGTTTACACGGGGTGGATTACCAATATACCGCAGGGAAATTATGAAATTCTGCTTTCACAGCCGTCTGCTTCACAAAGTATGTTTCGCTTAGAGGATGAACGAGGAGATAGAATTGAACAAATGCCGCTGGTAAACGGAAAAGCCGTAATGGAGCTGGATGCACAGCACTATTATGTACAATGCAAGGTAATATTTGATGAAGATAATACATTTGAGCAGCTTACAATTTCAGCGGTAAAATAAATACAAACCATGGAAGAAATGTATTGCTTTTGTCCGCACAATTCCGGCGACAGAGGTATTTGCGGATATCCGTAAGGAATACGATTTATGATTTATGAAATCAGAATGACACCAGAGGCAAAGTCTGATCTGCGTGGTATTTATGAATATATTGCATTTGATTTGCAGCCGATTCAAAATGCATCAGGTCAGTTTGAATGGCTGGAAAAAAGCATTGCGTCTTTAACTGATATTTAAAAGAGCCGAGAAATCGGCTCTTTTTTGGGGCTTGGGTGAAGAAATATGCTGTTAATATTTTTCCTTCAATGCAAATAGAACAAATTATAATAAGGAAATGACAGGGATATTCTCCCAAAAAATGCACAATTTTCCAGATTACATTTGTCAAATTGCCGAATTTTGCACAAAAAAGATGTAAGGTTCCACAAAATAGAAAAAAGTATGCATGAAATTGTTTACATATCCTTCAATTAGGAATATAATGACAATTAGGCGTTCATGTCCTTTATGGATGCCGGAGCTATTGTTGTTGTTATATTTTAATTTCATAAGGAGGAAATGAGAATGTTTAAACGAAAGCTGTTTAAACGTGCTCTGCCTGTGATCCTAAGCGTGGCGATGATATTCCAATCAACGCCGGCGACAGCGCTTGCAGCAGAGAACGCGGAAACGGAAGCTATCGTGGAGACAGCAGAAGGCGCAGAACCTTCAGACGATTCAAGTGATGCGGGATCGGCTGATAGTTCCGAGCCTTCAGAAGTGTCCCCTGCGTCGGAAGATGCGCCGACGGCTGATGGCAATTCCGAGGAACAAGCAAAGAAGGAAACAGAAGGACAGAGTACGGAAACCACGAAGGCGGAGGAGTCTAAGAACGATGAGTCTAAGGCAGAAACCGCTCAAACGGAAGAATCCAAGGAAGAAGGCACGAGTACAGAGGCGTCTACGACAGAAGAAGCACCCTCTGAAACCGTTGCAGAGAATCAGGGAACGGAAACGACCACAACTGCAACAGAAGAAAGTACTGAGGCTGTAGTGGAAGCAACGAGTGAAGTAGAAGCAGACGGTGAAACTGCGGATGTGAATGCAGAGCAGGCGGCACTGGATACTGTGATCGTTGTGAAAGATGAATTAAAGGGAGCGTTTAAAGCTAATGGTGCAAAGGAGGATACAGATGCAGAAGTATTAACATTTAAAAGTGCTTATTCTGTTACCGAAAATCCTTATAGCAACATATTAAGTACAGTTGAGGATGCTCTTTCGCATTATTTAGGCGTTGAAATTGACGGCAGCGAGAATAAAAATCTGCCATCAGCATTGAAAGTAAAATGGCAGAAGAAAGCTGCTGATAAAGATGAGTGGGCAGATATCGCTACATATCCAACAGAGGTTGGCACTTATCGCCTGTTGATTTCATTGGATGAAGTAGCAGATCTTTGCAAAAATGCAGAAGCTTCTGTTAATGTTATTATTGAACAAGCACAATTAACTGTAGATGTTAGTGAGATTGTTGCGACTCCTGGCACTACAGTAGAAGCATTTAAGGCACAGGTTGCGGAGGAATATATCCTTAGAAATGCTTCAGCTTCAGTAAATAATGGCGAAGAATATCCAGAAGTCGCAAAAGAAACGCTTGTAAAAAGCATTACTGTAACGGTTCTCAATGCTTATGATAAGAGCGAAGTAAAGAACGCCAATGATGACGGTACAGTAAATGTGCTTGCTACAAACGGCGATTATGTGATGACCATTGCTGTAGAGCTGCTTGACAATGTAAAAGCGAATTATACAGTGGAAAGCGGGAAAGTATATGATTTCACAGTGGCAGACCTTGTAGAAACAAAGGTAATCGCTACAAAGATAGACCCTGGCAAAGAAATCACAATGGTATACAATGGTCAGGCTCCAGATGAGGAGAATCTGATAAAGAAAGCAGTCAATCCTGTAAAAGTAGTTATTGCAGGTGATGAAGAGAAAGCGGTTTCATTTAAGGAGGATCAGATTACCTTAGGATGGTATACCAAGAAGATAGACATTGAGGATGAGAATGGATCAGAAGTTTTATATGAGAAACTTGCGGAAGCGCCAAAGGATGCAGGTGAATACTATGTAAAGTATTTATATTCTGGTGAACCAAATGTTTATAAAGAATCGGAAAGTGATGCCATTAAGGTAACCATTGAGCAGATTCCTTTGGTTCTGCGTCCTGAGAAGAAAGACCCTGAGTTAAAGGCTGGCATGACACTTGATGAGGTGCGTAAACAGCTTGCAGAGTTAAAATGCGAATTGTTTGAAATCAAGGTTGATGAAGCAGGGAAAGAAACCGAGTCACCATATGAGGCAGAGAAAGGCTTCTGGGGCGTATCTTACAAGGACAAGGACACAACAGAATACTATACACCAGTATTGCGCCTTGAGTGCCGCGAAGCAGAAAAGGACGAGGAAGGAAATCTTGTTAAAGAGGATAATAAGATAAAATATGGCGAGTGGAAGTCATGCGAAGAAGCATTGTCAGAATTGGGTGAGCTGAAGGAAACTTCAGATGAAATCCAATATCGCTTAATCTTCTCTGGTAAGAAGGCAGTATTTAATGCGGATGGTACCACAGATGGCAAAGAAGTGGATATCACAGATACTACCACAATGGGTGCTGAGAAGAATTATCTTGTTAGAGCGGACAAGAAAACCTTAGAGGACACAGCAGTTGATGTAACGGTAGGTACCGCAATTGCGACAGAAATCGATGTAACGGAAATTATTAAGGCTTTCAATGGAAAAACAGATTTCGCAGAGAAAGATAAAGCACCAGGAACAGAAGAAAATCCGTTATGGAAGATTTATGATACAAAGCCGCTTTTTACAGCAAGAGATGCTTATAAAAAGGCTGTTGTAAAAACCAAGAAGGCAGAAGATGCTGACCCTGGATGCAAGGATACTGCAGAACAACTGACATATGAGTGGTTTGTTCAAAGGGATGATGGAGAATGGGATTCTCTGTTGGATATGGTAGTTACAGGCGCTGACTATTCAGTATTTGCTAATCAAATAACAAATGTAAATACCTATAAGCTGCAAGTTCGTTATGAAGATCCAAAGCATAAATACCTTTCCGCAACAAAGGATATTGTGTTCGAGATTCGTAAGCAGGAAATTATTGTAGTACCGGAAAGCTTAACAGCACGTGCAGGCAAAGAGCAGGACGATGTTACTGGAAAATTCCGTATTTATGCGATTCCAGAAAATAATGAGGAAGCATTCTGGAAACTTACAGACGAGCAGAAACTGGAATGGGTTATCCTAGAACCAGAATTGTTTGCAGAACTTGGAAATTATGATAGCTATGACATTCAAGATAAATATCTCAAGAGTACTGTTGAACGGCGGGAAATGAATCCAGACGGAACTCCCAAAGATACTTATGTACCAATGGGAAAGACTGAGAAGTTTATAGATGGGTATCAGTATCGTGCATACTTATACTACAATCTTGAAGCTGCCGGCATTCGTAACTTCACAAACCGCAATAAGACTGCAATGAATATAGCAGCGTCAGAAGCGGAAGAAGATACCTGGATCGCTCCAATTTATCATTATAACTGGGCGGATGTTACAGTAAAGACAATCGGTTCAGAAGAATTGGAACTGATGGTAGATGAAACAAAACTGCCGAAGTCCCATATATATGGTGAATCAGTAGCTTATGCGGATGTTCAGGAAGCATTTGAATCTGGGTTGATTCAGTTCGTATTGAAGAACGATCATGCACAGGTAGTAAAGCCAGAAGAATTATTCGGAGTAGATAAAGAGGGTAAACCGGATTATGCTTCAGGTAAACTGAATTATTATTTCGATTATAAACCACTGGATAAACGTCTTGAAAGTGGATATACCAAGACAGCTGTTAATGCAGGAACCTATTCTTTGCATATATATTTTGAAGGAAATGAAAAATATACAGATGTTGATGATACATATGAGTATTCCTTTGAAATCACACAAAGACCGTTAACAATAACGCCAACGTTAGCAGTAACGGCAGAAGACGTTATTCCTGCTGGTGAAGTTGTTGATACAATCTATGATACCGAAACAACACCGTTTAGTGTTGATGGCGTTGCAGTCTTAACAGATGCAGATGGAAATACGTTATTAGATGATACACAAGGTTTTGAATATGGTACATACACAAGTAAAGCAAATGGTGATAGGATTATTGGATATCCTGCATTATATACGCACGAAAATAATGGTCAAACTGTATACAATTGTATCTTTGGAACAAATTATTGGGTTGGCGAGGATACCGTTTCTGGTGATGATTATTTAAGGTATGGCAAGACATATCAGGTAAAATTTGATCAGCCGCTTGGCGCTGTTTATGAGAATAACTATGATGTAGCATTCCTTCCTAGTGCTTCTTATGAGGTGAAAGCAAGAGCAAATGCACTGGTAGAAGGACTTAGATATGGATATGATAATATCGAAGGTACAAGATTAGATGCATCTATTACAGAAGCAGGAAAGAGCCAGACAATTACACCCGCAGAAGGTATTCCATTTGTTTATAAAGTTAGCGGATTAGAGGGAGAAGAGAAACCGGTAAATGGCAATTTCTTCGCATTTGCAATTACAGCTCCAAAGGAATTTGCAACGAAGTTCCCAGCTAACGGAAAACTTATTTACGAAAATAGTATTAAAGCCGCTGGTGGATATGTTTTAGGCACAGATACTGTTTCAGATAATGATTATGAACGTTTTCGCATTTACGTAGCATTTAATGCTACCGGTTTAGCAGAAGACGACAAGACAAAAGAATTTAGTATTCGTTGGGAAGACGATTACGTAGAAACATTTACAGTTGATTTCTCTAAGGCTGAATTAGAGGCAGATCTAGAACTGGCAGTTGCACCGAAATCCCTTGCTTTTAATGGAATTAACAGCAAGATGGTAGTTGGTGAGGAGCAGGCTTTGGATGTAAAAGTTACGAAGATGCAGCTCGGAGATATTATCAGTATCGGATATCGGACAGAAGATAGTGATGTGATTAGCATTGATCCGAAGTCTGGTGTAGTAACTGCATTAAAAGTTAGTTCGAAACCGGTTGAGATTCAGGCATATGCATACAAACTTGTCGATGGCAAAGAAGAGGAATTTCCTAAGCCAGTTGCAAAGGCAAAGATTTCTGTAACAGATGTAACAGCGCCTGTAATTAAGAAGATTGATCAAATTCAGGATAACGGTGCGCAGATACACTTTACAAAGGTAGAAAACGGTTACCGCAGAGAACTTTATGTATTGGAAGGCAAAAATAAATCCGTTTCTGAGTTTGATACAGAGATTCAGAAATTGGAGAATGGTCAAGAAACCAATTTGGTAATGGCTCCAATATATGATGTTGAGAATGAAAATACCTGTATTTGGGACGCAAAGGCAAAAGTTTATAAATATCAGATTGCATCAGATAATTTCGAGATTGAAAAAGACTATAGTGTATACATTAGAAATGTCAGTGCGGTAAGAACGCTTGAAAACGGTGCAGTTGTTGAAAAGTCAGCAAAAGGCAGCATTAAGAGCTTTAAGACAACAAAGAATCAAGTACGTGATTTGATTCCGTTCTTTGACACAGAAAAGACAAAAGTAGAAGCAGTAGTAGATGAAAATGGCGATTTGCTGTTCTATGATGCGTGGCTGTTAGACAAATCCGTACAGATGTCAGTATACGGCTATTATAAAGATAAGGATTCCGTAGCATCAGAAGAAGATAGAGATCTCCTTGAGTTCTTATTGCCGATTGCAAAGAACCAGCCAAATTATTATAATCCAAAGTTAACATATTATGTATTTGATTATAATAAATATTATGATGATGATGAAGAATATGTAAACAATATGAAAGAAGGCTGGCTGAAACAGTCAACCTATGCTGCAGTAAATAACAAAGGAAAAGTGACTTTAAAGGCAGTTGACTTAGACGGCGCGAAGATGGTAAGACTCGTTGTTGCGTCTGACAATAATATTTATGGCGGATGTACACTACGTATTACATCTGTACCAGATGCTTTAAAGGGCAAGAATGCTAAGATGAAGATTGGCGATACGATTAACTTGTATGAGTATCTTAACTATACAGAAAATCGCAAAAAAGTACCCAATTATCGTTCCAGCAACCTTGTAATTGAGAACAGGGAAGAGGCAGAAGAGGCAGGATTTATATTTAACGATACTCGTAATTATGACGAAGATTATTCATATTTATCTAGTATCACTGCTACAAAACAGGCAAAGAACTTTGAACTGAAATTAAAAGATACCATTTACTATATTAATCTTGAAACAGGCGCACATGAAAGCACTGAATTAACTGCCAGCATTAAGATTACAGTAAATGCCCTTGATGGTGTTAAGGGATTGAAAGCATCTTATATAGATGATAAGCACATTACACTGAACTTTACACATGCAGGAAATCCAAGTGATTTCTTAATTGAAGTAAGGGATGCTAGAAAAGACCTTATCAGCAGAAAGCTGATTTCAAATGCTCCTTACAAAGTATATGCATCAGAAGAACAGTATGAGCAGAACAAACAGCAGCATATAGTTGATGGCTTGACATATTTCGAAAAGACAAAGACATATGCCTATACGATTGATGATGCGAAGTTGGTTCGTTTATCTTCATACACGATTACAGTAACACCTATGTATGGCATGACAGAAGCGAAAGCAGCTACAAAGAAGGTAAAAACAACCAATATTCCAGCAAGTTATGTGAATATGGCTGTTCGTCCGGATGATACATATGGCGGAGAAAAGATTTATGTATCACGGACATTCACGGAAGATTGGGAAGATGGATATTCATTGCAGAGTAATCCGTTTTTAACATCGGGTAATACTTATACTTTAATTATGCAGCCTAATAATGACATCCCAATGACAAGAGCTACTGATACATTAACTTGGAAGAGCTCTAATACAAAGGTTGCTACAGTTAAGGCAAATCCGGGAACATATTCTGCAACATTAAAGGCTGTAAAAGCTGGTGAAACAAAGATCGAAGTAACATCTAAGATTACAAAGAAAGTAATTGCAAGATACTTAGTATGTGTACGACCAGTAAGCAGCGGTAAGAGCTATTTTGGCGATTATGAGCAGGAATGGTTCCGTCAGTGGGATCCTCTATACACAGGAACTGTAGAAGTACTTACATTATCCAATAAGGTTGTTGTAAACAAGAGCAGTAATGATTACACATGGGTATCCTTTACTGCACCAGCATTTGGTGAGTATACTTTCGATTGTAATAGAAATATGATGGTTTATGACCAGAAAAATGGAGAGAGTAAATATGTATCAGATCCTATGCTGTTAGAATCTGGTCAGCAGATTTACTTTAAAGTTTATGGACCATTTACATTGTCAGCAGAAGGATCTGAGTTTGCAAAACTCTCAACAGATGCACCAGTGAATGTTGAAGCAGGAGCATGGGTTTCTTACGTTGCGCCGGAAGATAATTATTATACTTTCTCAGTGGATAATGGCAACATTGCATCTATCCGGTTAAATGATGAAAATCAAGGTTCTTATGGAGCAGAACATAGTATGAGTCTGAAAGCAGGCGATACTGTTCTTCTAAAGACAAGCACAGCATGTGCGGTCAGCGTTGCACGCAGAGAAGTAGTAGCTGCATTGGATAAAACCGGAAATAAGGCAAACACAACACTTACAAACGATAATACAGAGAGTTGGATGACTTATAAAGCATCTGTATCAGGATTGTATACCTTTAAGGTAACAGGAATGAAGGGTGTTGAATATACGTATTATAAGGGATTGGAATCAACAGATGAAGTATCTCCACAAACGGTAAATGCTTCTCCGCTTGCAAAATCAATGAGTGTACTGGCGAATGCGTTGGCTTCTGTACAGGCAGATGGCACTGAGGTTGAAGCACCTGTAACAGAAACGGTACAAATTTGGCTGAATGAAGGCGAAACACTAGCAATTAAGATTTCGTTAGGCAATGTTGAACTGGGTGAAACAGATAAATGCGAAGTATCTGTTGAGGTTTCTCTGCCGAAACTTCCTGAGTTGACAACAGCGAAGCCATTAGATGTAACAATACCTGAAACCAGCAATGCCGCATGGGTATCCTTTACAATACCTGCAGACGGAAGCTACAGCTTTAAGGCAGTAGATAAGGACGGCAATCCAGTAAAGGTTACTTACTATAGTGACAAATCAGTAGAATTTGAATCGGCATCAAGTGAATATATTCTTGTAGTACCTGATGAAGTGGTTAACGAATATGGTGAAAAGATTCAGATTAATGCTAAGGATACAATTTATTTAAAAGTTGAAGAAAATGCAACCATAAGCGTAACTGAAATCAGTAAATCCGCTACAGCACTTACCACAGGCAAAGCACAAGCGGTTGAGATTAGCAGTAATGGTAAATACTGGTATACGTTTACAGCACCGCAGGATGGAACATATGTATTCCGTATGGATGCAAATATTCCGGGATCAGATGATACAGCTGGATTGGATAGTGTTTCATTAGAGGCACATTTGTATAAGGCAGTAGGAAAAGACGTTATTAGGTACTTTAATATTATTTACTCTACAGAAACAGTAAAGTTATCAGCAAATCAGACAATTACATTCTGTCTGGATGCAGCTAACTTAGATAAAGATTCTAAGATAACAGGATACATCTATGTTGACAGCAATGCAGCAGTAACACCGATTTCTGCAAAAGGTGTAGATGTAACAATTGATAATGCAAAAGACAAGACAGGTACAACAAAATGGTATTCCTTCACAGCATCGTCAAAAGGAGAATATCAGTTTGTATGGAAACCGGCAGAAGGAAGCGGAGATGCAAGAATTGAATTGTACGATAATGGAGTAGCTGGCAACTGGTTAGACATGATGACAAATTATTCCACAAGTACCATGGTAGATCGAAACAGTGGAGCAGTTACTTATATTAAAGTAATTCAAACATCCGATACAGCAGTAAAAGGCAATCTCTCTGTTACAGAGCCAGCAAGCGCTACCGCAGAAAAACTTGTCAGCGGTGTAGCAAAGGAGAATATCGTACTGACAAAAGATCAGTCAAAATATTACACCTTTATTGCGCCTAAGAAAGCAAAATATGTTGTAACGACAACTGTATCAGAAAAAGATGCATCTGCAAATCTGTACTGGAATAGCAGCAGTATGAATACTCCATATGCTGAAACAGGCGTAATTGAAGCAGGTTCAGTATGTACATTGAGGTTGACGACTAACAATGATAAAGCAACTGTAAAACTTCTGGTACAGCCATTAGAGCCGAAAGCAATTGCAAAAGGCGGAAACTTAGAAGCTAAAAATGGTGTTCCAGGCTGGTATGCATATCAGATAGCAAAAACAGGCAGATATTGTTTCGCTTACACACCGGCAAAAGATAATCAGATAAGCGTACAGTATTATGACAGCGAGTATAATACACTTTCAGGTGATCTAGAAAGCAGATACTGTGATGCAGGTACAACAATTTACGTAAAAGCAACTTCATCTGCTGAACAAGCACAGAAGGCAACATTTGACACAGAGATACTGAACGCAACACCATTAAGCAATTCCACACCAATTAAGATTGCTGCAAATGGCAAGGCTTATTATGAGTACAAAGTAGAGAAAGAAGGTATTTATATCTTTACTGCAAAAGCAGCAGAGAATAAGGCAGTAGCAGATATGGAATACTTTGTAAATATGGATAATAGCGTTCAAACATTATATACCAATTCTGCGTATTCTACCTTTAAAAAGGGCGATAAGTTATTTATCCGTATGAAGTCAACAGCAGAAGCAGACTTTACTTTAACAATTGAGCAAAAGGCTATTGATCTGACAGCGGGTACGGATTCTGCAGAGATTACATTAAAACCTTATGAGAGTGCATATTTTAACTTCAGAGCATATGAAGCAGGTAACTTTACATTTAAGACATCGGAAGTTACAGAAGGAGCAGTTTTATCTGTTTCAGCAAATAGTCCTTGGTTGAAAGAAATCGACCAGCATAAAGGGTTCTATGTAGTTAGCAGAAATACAGGAGAAACAAACACAGTAATATCATTTACTGTAAGGAACTATGGCTCTGAAGATGTAAAATTCAAGGTTAGAGCAGAGCGTGTAGAGCCGCAGCCTATTGAAAAAACAGCAAAGCTTACAATTGCCAAGAATGAAATGCAATGGCTGACATTTAAGGCACCAGAGGAAGGCAGATATACCGTTACATCTTCCAACAAAGAGATGAAATTGGAAAGATTGGATAAATGGGGGAATACTTTGTCTGATCTGGCTTCTGAGAATATTATAATAGAAGATTCAACAGTTAAAGAAGATCAAAGGTTAACAATGACATTTGCTGTTATTTACAATGGCGAAAAGGACACAGAAACAACAGATATCAGTATCGCTCCCGTTGACACGAAAACAATTACCAAAACAGGCGATACACCAATTTCATTGGAAAGCGGTGCTTCTCATTGGATAGAATATACAGCAGATACTACAGCAGATTATACTTTTACGCTTAAGAGCGGAGAAGAAGCAGAATATATGTACTTGTATCGTTCGCTTGTAGATGATTATAGTAATGGACATAATAGTGTATTTACGTTATCTATGGAGCCAGAGCAGAAGGTATACTTTAAGCTGACAAACAATACTGAAGAGAAAAAGGATTATGTTTTTACAGTTAGCGCAAGAGAACGTAAGGTGATAAATCTTACAGAAGGTATGCTCTCGGAAGAAGTTACATTAAAGTATGGCGAGGAAGCACATTTTGTTTTTGAACCGAGCGATGACAAACAATATATATTCAAAACGCCGGGATTACAGAGTGATGCGTCTTTAAGGGCTATACGTGAGAGTGATGAAGACGAATATGAGTGGGCTCAAGAGTTTTTTGGTTATAATGGATTTTACGTTGTTACAAGGAAACCATATTATGGCGATCCAAAAATCAAATTCTTAGTGCATAATTATTCAACAAAAGATATCTCCTTTAGTGTAATGACAGAACCAATCAATCCAGTTACTGTTACAGAAGGTATTAGACAGATACAATTAGAGAAGAATGAGCCAACATGGTTGCGATTCCAAGCATCGGAAAATGGCAGGTATTCTTTCTCTGCAGCAGTCAATGGAACAGGAGAAGAAGACGTTATAAGTCTTGTACAGAACCTTGATATAATTGGTGACTATAATGGAATAAGTTCATATGGATTAAGTGCAAATAGTTCTATTCAAATGGTTGTATGCTATTATGGAGAAGAACCATCTGTATCAGCCAATATTAGTGCGCGAAAAGAAAATATCCAACTTTTTTCAGTAAATAATGGAGAACCATTTACAGTTCCAGCTTATGGTTCAAAGTGGTTTTCTTATACAGCACCAGCAGATATGGAGTGCAGATTTGACCTGAATTGTAATGATGGTTATGGTGAGTTGTATTTAGGCGTTTACGATAGTTTGACAAGTAACTATGACTTGAATAACATGGAACGTTCTATAACAGACGGCTATACAACAACGATGACAGAGGGACAGACACTGTACTTTAGAGTAAGAAACTATGATGAAGAAGCTTATGAGTGTTCCTTTATACTTACAGCTAAAGTATTTGAGGAAGTACTGAATGAAACACTTTCAGTTGAAACATATGGTGATGAGGATTGGACGACATATACAGCAAATGAAGCGGGTAATTATCAGATTATTGGAAATACGCCAGATAGTGGGGACTTCTATGTTGAATATTATCGTGGTGCAGATTCAGAAACATGGGAGAAGCAGATGAATGTGTATGGCACGAATACTCGATCAATGTCGTTATCTATGGAAGCTGGAGAAACAATACGTATTAAAGTATATTCATGGGACTATGCTACAGGAAGGGCTGAAAATCCTAATGATCCATATGAACATTCGATTCAGATTAGAATCGTGCATGAAAACAATCTGTAATGACGTTTAATGCAGACAAAAAACGTTAGAGGGTTTGCGGCAGTAAAAAAAATTAGTAATAAGGTATTGAAGGAAAATATGCTATGAATCATAACTAGCTAATTGCTAACCTTAATACAATAGCCGCAATGAAAGAACAAGAGTGTTATAATTACAAAAGAACCCCACTGGTTCAGCCAGTGGGGAAGTAAATAAAGAACAATATTTAAGAAAGCTATTGCATTACGTGATAAGTTATGCAGTAGCTTTTTTAGTGATTGATGCAGACAGTCATGGTAGTGGCTACGTATAAAAGTATTATGGTATATTAATATATAAAAACCTTCATTGTGATACTTTTCTATGTAAAGAAAAATACTTGCATTTTTCTTTACAAATATAGTACATTGTAAGTAGGAAAGGAGTGTGAAATTATGGCACAGACAGTAAATGTAAATTTTAGATTAGATGAAGAAGTAAAGAAAAGTATGGAACAAGTTTGCTCAGATTTAGGACTTTCTATGAGTTCAGCGTTTACAATTTTTGCTAAAAAAGTCAGCAGAGAAAAACGCATACCATTTGATGTTTCTATAGTCCCATTCTACTCAGAAAGCAATAGACGATATCTGGAAAAGAAAATGGAAGAATACAAAGCAGGAAAATTGCAGTCAGCAGAGCATGAACGGATAGAGGAGTAAGACTATACAATTGAAAAAATGGCTGCCGCAATCCCACTGGCTTTAGACGGTGGGTTAAGGTAGCCAAAAGCGGCAGTTTGTGTTATACTATGCATCATAGGAACATGGAAATCAAAAAACAGGCACAAGTATTTGTTACAGTATCACATAATATTTATATGTAAATATAGGAAGAAATTACTGATACCAAAACAAATATCAGATGATAGAAAGCAGCTTTCACATGAGATATGCCAGAAACATAACATCATTATCAAATACATGGAAACGGATAAAGACCATATTTTTACATGATAGAAACAGAAGCAACAATGTCTGTTAGTAAAATCGTAAATTTAATAAAGAGTTACACGGCATACCACATATGGGAAAGGTATCCTTATTATTTGCGAAAACACTTTCGGAAGGAACGCACTTTCTGGACAGACGGATATTTTGTTTGCCGTGTTGGCAATGTTTCGGAAGAAATGCTGTGTAAATATATAGAGAATCAGGGATAGAAAGGCGGCGGCGCTAAATACTAAAAGCGTATAAATACAGGATATATCCAAACAAAGAACAAAAAATACAGATTGCAAAAACATTTGGCTGCTGCCGTTTCGTTTATAACCAGACTCTTGCCTATCGAAAAGAATCTTACGAAAAAGAAAGGAAGCCCGTCGGTAAGATAGACTGTAACAATTCAGGAATAATTATTGAATAGTAGTACATTATGGATAGGTAAATAGTAAAAATGCTGCAGGAGATACTGCAGCACTTCATTTTCCAATTTGCCTAGTAAGACATATATTCGCCTTTTTTGCTAATAGATGTTATAATTGACCGCAAGGATAATTCACACCCATTTTTGATGCCTATTCAGAAAACACTTTGCTTAACTCAATAAAACATCCATCCAGTACGTTGACTTTCGCAACATCTTTGCGATTGTAGTCCTCATGGAGTTTAAAAGAACCATTGCTATCTGGGAGAAAAACCATTACAGACTGATTCTCCGGATCCACAATCCAATATTCCCGAACTCCAGCCCGCTGGTATAGGTTTAACTTCACAAGCCGATCATGGCGGAGAGAGGAAGGGGACAAGATTTCAACAATTAGGTCTGGTGCTCCCTTACAGCCATATTTATCAAGCTTGCTGTGGTCACATACCACGGAGATATCTGGTTCAACTACAGTGTCGACGTTTTCCGGTTTGTCCCCAGCCTGCTCAAACAGCCGAACGCCGAACGGGGCAGGGTAGACCTCGCATTTTTTTCCCTCAAGATAATTTGCAAGCTGACGGAACAGTTCGCCGCTAATTTTCTGATGGATTCTGGAAGGTGTTGCCATTATAAATGTTTCACCATCAATAATTTCTATACGTTCATTCTCGCCCCATGTGAGGCAGTCGGCAAATGTGTACCGCGCCTTTTCTGCTGGTAGTGCCATAAATCAATCCCCCTTCGCCGCTGTTTTTAGTCTTTGTCCAAGCGCTCTTTTTCTATGATATTTGCTCTGATGTGGGTAATTTCTTTTTATATTATGGATACTTATATTATATGTAAAATTAATGAATTTTTCAAGTATCACGAGAGGAGAAAAGCGGTAAGGGGGTTGTGGATTTTATCTTTTATCCAAGACGCAAGAACCAGCCCAGAATTATTTTGGAATTAAAAGCTGGCAGTACTCCTGATGCAGCGATTATGCAGATTAAGGAAAAGGAACATTGTGAAAAGTTGAAGAATGAAAATGTTTCGCAAATTCTTGCTGTCGGGATTAATTATGATATAAAGGAAAAAGAGCATCAGCGCGTGATTGAGGAACTTGACTAATATTTATGTTTGCATGAGGAAAGGGGCTGTCGGATAATGCAGTTTACCCACAATATATTGTTGCTTATATAAATAATCAATACAATATATTGGGTGTATTGCATTATTTCCCGACAGCCCCTCTTATTATGCGCAGACCCATGCAGAGGAAATATGCCGTTAAGGCAGCGGCGGGTAGGGAAGATAGCTCTTTACTACTCGCTTGCATACGCCGATGCAGAGGAAATATGTCATTACATTGTCGGCGCATGGCGCTGTATAATTCTGCACATAAAAAAGCCGCCAACATATAGTTGACGACCTTTGAAAAGCCGAAACGAGATTTAACGTACGCCAAAGCTAAGAAAGGAGGAAACCTTATGTATAGACATTGGTACGTGAGGATGAGACGAGTCCTCTCCCGTTTCGACCTATACGTAGTATATAATATTCCTAGCAAAATTGCAATAGCAATTCTGAAAAAAGAAATGGAAACTAATTTTTTGTGCATTCTGGGCAGATTGAACAAAAAAATCTCAATCCAAAATTATAACTGCTGATTTATAAAATACATTCAAATCTCTAGTAAATTCAATACTTTTAAAATTTAAGAAAAATGGTTATGTTGTTGTTTCTCTTTTTTGACGTACTTGATTTGATTAAGACAAAATCACATAAAATATTAGAGGGTTATTCTATGGTAATTTTATATAAATTAAGAGATAGAATTTTGGCTATTTT
>ERZ778495.319-NODE-319-length-48403-cov-5.806321_pt1 | contig 48403 bp, 30 predicted proteins | sample MGYA00433100_ERZ778495 | MGnify/ENA primary metagenome ERZ778495 (study PRJEB29527, sample SAMN07138962) | mouse gut metagenome | material: feces | host: mouse | place: China:Nanjing | collected 2016-01-25 ...
AAAAATGTTTTCTTCCGTCAAATCGCTAATTTTGCACTTGCCAGTTGAGAGTAGGTCGCTCGAGAGAGATGCCCTGTTTTTTATTTATATTGTCCGATATGACCGTAATATGCGATATTTTTTGTAATTTTGCACAAATATTCCTTAAATCAGAAATAACACATGCAAAAAACTTCAATGATTCTTGGAGCCATAATCTTGTGCTCTTCAATCAGTGCTTTTTCCGACACAATCGACCGTGAGGCCCTTGTGAAGCGTAACAACCCTCACGTGGTGACTGTCGATACTCTTGCATCGCTTACAGTCGGCAACGGCGAGTTTGCTTATACGGTCGATGTGACAGGCCTCCAGACTTTTCCCGAACTATATCGCAATGGTGTACCCCTCGGCACTCAGAGCCAGTGGGGATGGCATTCTTTCCCCAATCCCGACAATTTGCGTCATGAGGAGACTTTGAAATCATATGACTTCGGCCATGGCCACCCTGAGCTGTATTCGACTCAGCTCAAGGAGCCTGAGCGCGGCAAGAGTGCTTCTGACTGGTATCGTGTCAATCCTCATCGTCTGCATCTGGGCATCATTGGTTTTGACGGAGTGAAGAAATCGCAGATTTCCAATATTGATCAGACTCTCGACATGTGGTCGGGCACAGTTACCTCCGACTTCAAGGTCGACAGTCATCCCGTAAAGGTCATGACTGCCTGTCATCCCGACCGCGACATGATTTCGGCTGAGATTACATCTGCCGCTCATCTCCCGGTGGTGTTCCGTATGCCTTATCCGACAGGCGCGCATGCCGATGATGCCTGTGACTGGACCCGCGACTCGCTGCACATCACCGAGGTGGTGCGTTCCGGCTCCAACAGCGCGCTTCTGCGTCACACTCTCGACGACACTTCCTATTATATAAATGTATCATGGACCGGTAATGTCACTCCTGAGGTCAAAGGCCGCAACGAGTGGGTGCTTCGTCCCTCTTCTGATACCTGGAGCTTCACTGCCGAGTTTACTCCAGCCGAGTCGGCAGCCGGTGTGACTGTTGCCGCCGATGTGAGAAAGGAATCCACTCGTTATTGGGATTATTTCTGGCGTTCGGGCGGAGTGGTCGATTTCAGCAAATGCACCGATCCCCGTGCCGCTGAGCTGGAGCGCAGAGTCGTGTTGTCACAATATCTTCTTGCCACACAGTGTGCCGGTTCGACCCCTCCCCAGGAGACAGGTCTGACTTACAACTCCTGGTTTGGAAAATTCCATCTCGAGATGATATGGTGGCATCAGGCCCAGTTCGCGCTCTACGGTCATGAAAATCTTCTGGCCCGCACTCTCCCCTGGTATGAGACCGTCATGCCTATCGCCCGCGAGATAGCTCGCCGTCAGGGCTTCGAAGGTGTACGCTGGATGAAGATGACCGATCCCTCGGGCATCGAGGCTCCCTCCAAGGTTGGCTCTTTCCTCATATGGCAGCAGCCTCACCTCATATATCTTGCCGAACTCCTTCACCGCGCCAATCCCGGGGCCGGTGTCATAGAGAAGTATGCCGGACAGGTAGAGGAGACCGCCCGTTTCATGGAATCGTTTGCAACATATGATGCGGACAACAACCGTTATACTCTCAAGGGTGTGATTCCCGCGCAGGAGACTCTGCGTGCGGCCGAGACCGTCAATCCGCCTTTTGAATTGTCCTACTGGCATTTTGGCCTGCTCACAGCCAACAAATGGCGCGAGCGTCGTGGTCTGCTCCGCAATCAGAAGTGGGACGAGATAGCCGCATCGCTCTCTCGTCTTGCAGCCAAAGACTCGCTCTATCTTGCCGCCGAGACTGCTCCGCAGACTTATGAGGACATCCGTTTCACCTCCGACCACATGGCTGTGCTCGGCGCACTCGGTATCCTGCCCGAGTCTCATCTGCTCGAATTTGATACCATGAACTCTACCTTCGACTGGATTTATGACAATTGGAACTGGGACAAGACCTGGGGTTGGGACTATCCGACCACGGCTATGTGTGCCACCCGACTCGGCGAGCCCGAGAAGGCGGTCAACGCCCTGCTCATGGACAAGCGCACCAACACCTATCTGCCCAATGGCCACAATTTCCAGGACAACCGTCTGCGCTGCTATCTTCCCGGCAACGGTGGTCTGCTGACCACCATCGCCCTCATGACAGCCGGCTGGGACGGATGCAAGGTCAAGAACCCCGGTTTCCCCAAGGACGGCACATGGGACGTGCGCTGGGAAGGCATCAAGCCTATGCCGTAATTATGCATAAGTCACGACAATATCAGTAAAAAATATCATAAGGCAGCAAATAATGTTAAGAATCTTATGTCTGGCTGCTGTGCTGGGCTGCATGACGATGCAGACCGGGGCAGCCACCCATTATGAGCCTGAAGGCCGGTCGGCTGTGTGTGTCAACGGTTCGGCCCGTTACAACCGTGCCCTGTATGGAGCGCACAGCGGTTTCAGAATGGAGTGTAGCGACACTCCAGTGTTTGGAATATATCTTCCCACTATGGGGGGCCACCTCGAGTTCTCTCTTCCCGAGGGTGATTGTCGGGCCGTCTATACCCTCGGTCGCATGGATTACACGCAGGGTGGGGTGGAGATTGAGGCTCAGGTGCTCCGCTCGACAGACGCTGCGTTGTGGCGCATCACCAACACCACCGGCCGTACCGTCGATGTGCCTGTGACCTTTGGCGGTGTCAGCGGTAGAAAGTTCTATCGCGAGGGCGACCTCGGAGTGGATGCTCCCGACTGCTTCGACCTGAAGCCGGAATATTGCGACGGCAATATCCTTTCAATCAAAGGTGATCGACTGTCGGTCGAATACGGCAAGAAAGAGCGCAAGACCGTGTGCCTCGTCATACCCGCCTCCAAGAGTGTGATTACGTCAGACAATATATATAAAGGAGAGATTACACTCCGCCCCGGCAAGAGTTGCATCGTGGCCTACTTCCCCTCCGACAAGCACTCCGACGAGTCGCTTGACCTCCTCATGGCCCGAGCCGAGCGTGAGCGTGCCGAGCTGGCATCATCGCTTGAGATTTCCACTCCCGACCCATGGCTAAATCCCGTAGGTGGCGCGCTTGCCGTGGCAGCCGACGGCATCTGGAGCGGCAATGCGTGGCTTCACGGCTCGATAGGCTGGCGCACACCCCATCTCGGATGGCGCGGAGCCTATTGTGGCGATGCTCTGGGATGGCACGACCGCGCGCTGACCCATTTCGACACATATGCCGACAATCAGATTACCGACATCCCGGCTTCGCTCACACATCCCCGTCAGGACAAGAGCCAAAACATGGCCCGTGCCGAGAAGAAGTGGGGCACACCCATGTACAGCAACGGCTACATATGCCGTCGTCCCGGCAAAAAGACCGAGATGTCTCACTATGACATGAACATGGTGTATGCCGATGCGATGCTGCGCCACTTCATGCACACAGGCGACACAGTGTCCATGCGCCGACTCTTCCCCGTGCTCAAGCGTCATCTATCTTGGGAAAAACTCAATTTCGACCCTGACGTCGACCACCTGTATGACGCCTATTGCTGCATATGGGCTAGTGACGCGCTTTATTATAGCGGAGGTGCGGTGACCCACTCGTCGGCTTACAACTATTTTGCCAATCTCATGGCTGCTCGCGTGGCGCGTGCCATAGGCGAGGATGCTGCCCCTTATGAGGCTGAGGCTGCTGCCATATATGCTGCCATCGATTCGACCCTGTGGATGTCCGACAAGGGTTGCTGGGCCGAATACCGCGACCTTGGCGGACATGAGCGTCTGCATCCCTATCCTGCGGTGTGGACTGTCTATCATGCCATCGACTCGCGCGTGGGTGATGAATTTAAGCGTTACGCGGCCACACGCTATGTCGACCGCGAAATTCCCCGCCTGCCTGTCAACGGCAGTGACTCGCTCTACACAATATCTACCACCAACTGGAAGCCTTACTCCTGGAGTATAAATAATGTGGCGATAGCCGAAGTCATGCACACCGCTCTTGCCTATTGGCAGGCTGGTCGTCCCGACGATGCCTACCGGCTGATGAAGGGTGTGGTGATTGACAATATGTACACCGGAGCCTCGCCTCTCAACTTCGGCCAGATAAGCTCCTACGATGCGGCCCGCGGCGAGTGTTACCGCGATTTTGCCGACCCTATAGGTGTATGGAGCCGAGCTGTAACCGAAGGTCTGTATGGACTGTCGCCCGACATGCTTGCCCGACAGCGCAGCCTGAGCATACGTCCCGGATTCCCCTCCTCTTGGGCCCATGCTTCGTTTGCCATGGCCGACGTGGCCTACAGCTTCAGTCGCGAAGGTGATGTGGACACATATATTATAGAGCCGCGCAATTACGCCGATGCCAAGGTGACTCTTACTGTCCCGGCTCTCGGACTGAGCGGTGTCACTGTCAACGGTAATCCGGCCCGGTGGGAAGTGACCGAAAATTCTATCGGTGAGCCGCGTGTCACCGTCACACTGCCTGTCGGCAGCGATAAGAAGAGTGTCAGAATACATCGTTCAGCCTCGCGTACGGCCGTGCCTACCGGTGCAGTGCGCCGCGAAGGTCCGGTGTGTTTCACTGAGATGGCATCGGGATTGCTGCGATGGTGGCAACCGGCCGACAACGGCTTGGCCTCGGCCGACAATTCAGCCATATCACAGGCCATAGCCCGCACCGGCGACTTTGAGGCTGTCGAGCCTGCCAAATGCGAGCCCCTCGATCTTACCTCTCTTTACAATGCCTCCGTGTCCGACATCTTCGGCAACGAATATCTTTCGCCCCGTCCTGAAGTGACCACTCTTCAGATACCCGTGCAGGGCATCGGCGAATGGTGTCACCCCAAGCTCACCGCTGTGGTCGACGACTACAATCTGCGTCAGCTCTCGCAGCAGGGCAATGGCCGTGTCAATCTGCTCGACATCCCGTTTGCCATGCCGGCCGAAGGACACAATGTGCTCTTTACAACTCTTTGGGACAACTATCCGACCTCTGCGGTAATCCCGTTGAACGGAAACGCCTCTCATCTCTACATGCTCATGGCCGGAAGCACCAACCATATGCAGTGGGGCATGGAGAACGCCCGTCTCACGGTGCGTTATGCCGACGGCTCGTCCGACACGGTGCCTCTGGTCAATCCCGTCAACTGGGCTCCGATAGAGCAGGATTTCTACACCGACCGCTATGCTTTCGCTCAGCCGGCCGGAGCCTCGCTTCCCTATCGTGTGCATCTGCGTTCGGGCGAAGTGTCGCGCAATCTCGGCGAGAAACTCAAGCTCAAGGGACCCTATGACCGTAATATTCCCGGTGGTGCCGGCGTGCTGCTCGACATCCCCGTGGATCCGGCCAAGACCCTCGACCGACTTGAGTTTGAGACAATCTCTCACGACGTCGTGGCCGGAATCATGAGCGTGAGTCTGCAAAGACCGTAAACGAAAATTTTTCAGGAATGAAACTTAGACATTTGACATATATCGCCGCTCTGCTCGGCGCGAGCCAGTTGTCGGCCACCTCTCCCATTGTGGACTGGTATCCCGAGACGGTCGAGAACCGCCCGTTTGTGAGATGGTGGTGGCATGGCAGCGCGGTCGACTCGACCGGCATCACTTATAATCTCGAGGAGTTTGCCAGGCAGGGCCTTGGCGGAGTCGAGATTACCCCTATCTATGGGGTGAAAAACAACGAGGCCAACGATATACCCTACTTGTCAGACCGTTGGATGGACATGCTCGGCCACACCGTGAGCGAGGCTGCGCGTCTGGGCCTGCAGGTCGACATGAACAACGGCACCGGCTGGCCCTTCGGTGGCCCCGAAGTCACTCCCGAACACAGCGCGCGCAAACTCGTTACCCGTAAGTGGAGTGTGGCCCCGGGCTCTACACTCGAGGTGACACTCGACCGTCCCGACAAGCAGCCCGACGCGACACTCCAGCGTGTGGTGGCCGTCTCGGCCTCGCGTTCGCTCGATATTTCGGGCAAAGTCAAGAAAGGCACTCTCAAGTGGAAAGCCCCCAAGGGTGCCGACTGGACAGTCTATGCCATCTTCTCGGGCCGCACCTATCAGAAAGTGAAGCGTGCCGCTCCGGGTGGAGTGGGGCTCGTGGTCAATCATTACGACAGTGTGGCCGTCAAGCATTATCTCGACCGTTTCGACCGGGCTTTTGCCGGCCGTGAGTGGATGATGCCCAATACTTTTTTCAACGATTCATACGAGGTCTACGGTTCTGACTGGAGCGACGGACTGCTTGAGGAGTTCAATAAAGAACACGGCTACCGACTCGAGCTGTGCATAGCCGACCTGCTCGGCGACAACGGCGAGAGCCCCCGCAGAGCCAAACTGTTGCACGACTACCGTATGACTCTCGCGCGCATACTCGAGGAGAACTTCACCCGCGTGTGGACCGACTGGGCTCACTCTCACGGCGCGCGCATACGCAATCAGTCTCACGGCTCGCCGGCCAATATCATAGACCTCTATGCCATGGTCGACATCCCCGAGTGCGAATCGTTCGGCCAGACAGCCTTTGACATACCCGGCCTCCCCGACTCCGGACCTACACGTCCCAGCGACGCGGCCCCCTCGGTGCTGAAATTTGCCTCCTCGGCCGCACATCTGGCCGGCAAGCCGCTTACGTCGGCCGAGACCCTGACCTGGCTCACCGAGCATTTCCGCACATCGCTCGCCCGCTGCAAGCCCGAGATTGACCAGATGCTCTGTTCGGGTGTCAATCACGTGTACTTTCACGGAGCGGCTTATTCGCCCAAGGACGCTCCGTTCCCCGGTCGGCTTTTCTATGCCGCCATCAACATGTCGCCCACCGCATCGCTGTGGGAGGATGCCTCCGGACTGTTTGCCTACATCTCGCGCATACAGGCCTTCATGAGTGCCGGCAAGCCCGACAACGATGTGCTGCTCTATTTCCCTTACGAGGAGATTATCACCCGGCGCGGTGGCGGACACTATCTGATGTTTGACATTCACAAGATGGACCGCGTGATGCCCGACGTCAAGCAATGGGTGGCCGACATAATGGCCGCCGGATATGATGTGGACTATCTATCCGACCGTCTTGTCGACTCGCTTGCAGTCACCCCCGACGGACGGCTGCTCTCGCGCGGCGGCAACCGCTACCGGGCCGTGATAGTGCCCGAGGTGGAGCATATGCCCGCCGCGACAGTGGAGCGTCTCAGGCAGATGGCCGCCGACGGTGCCAAAGTGATATTCACGTCCGACGTGGCTTCGGCTGCAGCCTCGCTTTCCGCTAATCCCGAACCGTTGAGAAAGCAGGGTATATCTATGCTCAGGCGTGTCAACGAGTGTGGCGGTCATAATTATTTCCTCTCCGTGTTGCGCGACACCGTCATAGACGGCTGGGTGAGAATAGCCACAGATGCCCCCCATGTCATGATATTCGACCCCGTAACCGGCCGTCGCGGTGTGGCCGAGAGTCGTCCTGCCGCCGAGAAGGGATATACCGACGTGCGCCTGCAGATGGAGGCCGGACAGTCGTTGCTCCTGAAGACTTTCCCGACCCCTGTCAAAGCCGATTCTTGGCGTTATGTTGAGCGTCGTGGTGAGCCGGTGGAGATAGCCTCGGGCTGGAGCATAAGTTTCCCCAAGAGCGACCCGCCCATAGAAGGGACTTTTGCCACCGATACGCTTGTCGACTGGACCCGTCTGCCTGATGACCGCGCCGCCATAAATGCCGGCACAGGACGTTACAGCGTGACTGTCGAATTGCCCGACACTTTCTCGGCCGACGGCTGGATGCTCGACCTCGGCGATGTGAGAGAAAGCGCGCGGGTGAGAGTCAACGGCCGCGAGGCCGGATGTGTGTGGAGTGTGCCGATGCAGATTGAGGTCGGCCACCTGCTTCGTCCCGGCAAAAATGAGATATTGGTCGATGTGACCAATCTTCAGGCCAACCGCATAGCCGACTATGAGCGCAGAGGCGTGGTGTGGCGGGTGTTCAAGGATGCCAATATCGCTAGCGTCACCAATGCCAAGTCGTTCAGTTTCGGCGACTGGGACACAGTGCCCTCCGGACTCAACTCGAGCGTGAGACTGATACCATTGTATTACAGCAAATAATAAAATCGATACATATGAAAAAGATTCTATCCAAATGTTTAATCGCAGCGGTGGCATTTCTGTCAGCCATGCCTGTGGCAGCCGAAGAGCTCCAGCCGCGTGCCGAGATTCTCAACACTCTTGTCAAAGTCAATGACCATTATCTGAAAAAACACCCCGACCCACTGCTTGGCATACCCTATTACTCGCGTAAAAAGGTCTATGAAGCCAACATCTGGACCCGTGCGGTATATTTCGAGGGACTGATGGCCCTGCATTCCATATATCCCGACAACAGATATTACGATTATGCCTACTCGTGGGCCGACGGCTTCAAGTGGGGTATGCGTCGTGATGACTCCACCACCCGCAATGCCGACAATTATTGCGCCGCACAGGTCTACATCGACCTCTATCGTCTCACCCCGCGTCCCGAAATGCTCACCAAGACCAAGGCGACAATGAACATGCTCGTCAACACTCCTCAGGTTGACGACTGGACATGGATTGACGCCATACAGATGGGCATGCCTATCCTTGCCAAACTCTCGGCCACTACAGGCGACCCCCGATATGCCGAGAAAGCCTACGAGATGTATTCCTGGACCCGCAACACCCTCGCCGGCGGTCTTTACAACAAGAAAGATGGCCTGTGGTGGCGCGACGCCGACTTTGTGCCCCCCTACAAGGAGCCAAACGGCAAAGACTGCTATTGGTCGCGCGGTAACGGTTGGGTCGTGGCTGCTCTCGTGAGAGTACTTGACGAGATTCCTGCTGATGACCCCCACCGCAAAGAGTATGAGAAAGACCTTCAGGACATGTGTGCCGCGCTTGTGAAATGTCAGCGTGAGGACGGCTTCTGGAACGTATCGCTCCACGACCCCTCCAATTTCGGCGGCAAGGAAGTGACAGGCACCGCTCTCTTCGTCTACGGCATGGCATATGGCGTGCGCAACGGCATTCTTGACCGTGACAAATACATGCCCGTAATAACCAAGGCGTGGAACGCTATGGCCAAAGAAGCCGTGCACCCCAACGGTTATCTCGGCTATGTCCAGGGCACCGGCAAAGAGCCCAAGGACGGCCAGCCCGTAGCCTACGATTCCAAGCCCGACTTTGACGATTACGGCACAGGCTGCTTCCTTCTCGCCGGCTCGGAAGTATACAAACTGTAACACACCGCTCAGACTGAATCACAACATACCTGAGCTTCCGTTTCAGGAATAAAAAAGAGCATCAAGCCATCAAGGCTCGATGCTCTTTTTATATATCCCCTTTTTTATATATTCCCTCTGCGTTATCTCCTCATTGACATAATATAAAACTTATGTTTCTTTTGTCCTTTTGAAACTTTTGTATCTCCTTTTGTATCTCTAATTCAAGGTAGATATAAAAAAAAGATGCTGTACCTGGCTTGGCACAGCATCTTACAAAACTCTCTCTATGTTTTTATTAATGTCTGTTGTCGGTGAGATCAGATGGAACCGATGATACGTTTGGCTCCGATGTAGTGGCGTGAGTAGTAGCCGTTGTCGGGGAAATTCTGGTATACTACCCCTTTCTTGGAGGAAGAAGCGTGGATGAAGCGGCACGAACCGTCTTCGTTGACATCGACCACCATGGCCACGTGGCCTACGCGGTCTTTGCCGCTTGAGCGGCTTGAAAAGAAGAGGAGGTCGCCGGGCTTGAGCTCGTCTTTCTCTACGCGTTCGCCCTGAAGATACTGGCTGCGTGAGTCGCGGTGGAGATTGAATCCGAAGTTGCGGAACACATAGCCTACAAATCCCGAGCAGTCAAACTGTTTGGGGCCTGCCGCACCGAGGCGATAACGTGTGCCGAGAAAAGTGGCTGCGAAATCTTTCATCTTGTCGATGAGTTCGGTCGAATCGTCCGAAGCGGCTGTCTCGCCTTCAAAGATTGCGAAAGGTGAGTTTTCGCGCGCACTTTCATAGGCGTGTCTCACGAGAGCTTCCGATGTGTCCACTACACTTTTGAAGTGGTTGGCCGGAAGAGGGTAACCGTTTACCGAAGGTTCTGCGCCGGCCATCGCTGTGCATGCTATGGTTGTTATTATTGCGAGTATGTATCTGGTGTATCGTGTCATGGATTGGTTGCTGCCCTGAGGGGCTTGCATGTTGATGATTATTAAAAATTGGTTTGTACATTCATTCGCCTTTTTCGAAGAATGCATTGCAAAGTTACGCTTTTTTGTCGTGGCGGCCAAATCGCAATTGATTGACAATCCTCCTATTATGTTAATAGAAAAGATTCTTTACGCTTGGTAACTCCTTTTAGCACTTTGTGTGCAGAATGTTAATAAAATAGCTGTTTTTGCGATTTTGTATACAATATTTTACAAAATTTCACACGCAAATGCACACATTGCCTCCGAGTGTGCTTTAATAAATATTTATTTGGCTGAGCTTGTCGAGTAACATGTGTTAAAATTATGATTTGACTACTGTCGGCTATAGGGCTGAATAACAGAGGTAAATCATGGTTTAGTGAAAATGGTGTATTTTACAATAATTTTCATATTTTAACTAAATGAGGCTCCTATAATACATAGTGTATCGCGCTGCTTTTGGGGGATAAAATGGGCTATAAAAAAATATATTATAGCTTTTTTGAATTATTGATTTCTTTTTGTTATTTTTGCGGGTGATTTTTCAAGCAAAAATATACAAATTACATCAATATCTAAGATAATGAAGAAAAGTGCGTTGCAGATAGCCCGCGCGGCTTATCGTCCTCAGCTCCCCATTGTCCTTACCGGTGGAGTGAAGGTTAAGGAGGGCGAGCCCACCCAGTCGGCCGGCGATCAGGAAGAGATTAAGAAACTGTTTCCCAATACCTACGGTCTTCCCGAACTCGTGTTTGAGAAGACTGCGGCCACCACATCCGACAAGCCCGTCAATGTAGGTGTGATTCTTTCGGGCGGACAGGCTCCCGGCGGTCACAACGTGATCAGCGGTCTGTTTGACGGCATCAAGGCTATCAACAAGCACAGCAAGCTCTACGGTTTCCTCATGGGCCCCGGCGGACTCGTCGACCACAATTACAAGGAGCTTACCTCCGACATCATCGACGAGTATCGCAACACCGGCGGCTTTGACATCATCGGTTCGGGCCGCACCAAGCTCGAGACCAAAGAGCAGTTTGACAAAGGTCTTGAAATCCTCCGCGAGCTCGACATTACCGCCCTCGTCATCATCGGCGGTGACGACTCCAACACCAATGCCGCCATCCTTGCCGAGTATTACAAGGCTATCGGTGCCGGTGTGCAGGTGATCGGTGTGCCCAAGACCATCGACGGTGACCTCAAGAACAATGTCATCGAGACATCTTTCGGCTTTGACACCGCCACCAAAGTATATTCCGAAGTAATCGGCAACATACAGCGTGACTGCAACTCGTCAAAGAAATACTGGCACTTCATCAAGCTGATGGGCCGCTCGGCATCTCATATCGCTCTCGAGTGTGCTCTCCAGTGTCAGCCCAACGTCTGCATCATCTCTGAGGAGGTAGAGGCCAAGAACATGACTCTCGACCAGGTGGTCAACGAGATAGCCGACGCCGTTGTGGTGCGTGCCAAGAACGGCTTGAACTATGGCGTTGTGCTCATCCCCGAAGGTCTCATCGAGTTTATTCCCGCAGTCAAGAAGCTCATCGCCGAACTTAACGACCTCCTTGCCGCCAAGGCCGAGGAGTTTGCCGCCGTTGCCGCCGAGGAGCAGCGCGCATGGGTCATCGCCAACCTCTCGCCCGAGTGCGCCGCCACTTACGAGTCGCTCCCCGCAGGCGTGGCCCGTCAGCTTACCCTCGACCGCGACCCCCACGGCAACGTGCAGGTGTCGCTCATCGAGACCGAGAAACTCCTCTCCGAGATGGTAGGCAAGCGTCTTGAGGTTCTTGCAGCACAGGGTGAATACAATGGCAAATATGCCACCATGCACCACTTCTTCGGCTACGAAGGACGTTGCGCTGACCCCTCCAACTTTGACGCCAACTATTGCTACGGCCTCGGCTACACCGCCGCTTGCCTTATCGCATCGGGCGTGACAGGCTACATGTCAAGCCTCCGCAACCTCACTTTCGCTCCCGTCAACTGGCTGGCCGGCGGTATACCCATCACCATGATGATGAATATGGAGCGTCGTCACGGCCACATGAAGCCCGTTATCCGCAAGGCTCTCGTTGAGCTTGACGGTGCGCCCTTCCTCAAGTTTGCCAAGGAGCGCGAGACATGGAAGGTAGGCACATGCTACACCTATCCCGGCCCCATCCAGTACTTCGGTCCGGCCGAGGTGTGTGACCTGCCTTCGCTCACACTCGTGTATGAGCAGAAGCGTCGCAAGTACTAATCGAAAAAATGTGTACATCAGAGCCATCTGATTGACATATTCAACTCCCCCTTTTATTTACAGCTTGCATGCGTCCCCTGTGTCCGACAATGTCGTCGCGACGGGGACGCATTTTTTTGTGTCATGAGCGCAACCTCCAGCTCTGCCCGGACGTTATTCAATATAAACGATTGCTTATGAAACGTTTCTTACTCTCACTCCTCACGTTGGCTGCACTTGTGTGTGTCGTTCCGGCGCGAGCCCAGTATTATCAGATAGCAAGTCAGTTGCCGGGACTCTTGTCGCCGGCACTCTCGGGAAGTTTCAACTACAAGGGATATGTCGAGCTGAGCGGACTGGCCGGCGTGGGCACCGACCGCGCCAACTTTGTGGGCGTGTCGACAACTCAGGGATTCAGATATTCCTCATGGTTTTTCATGGGCGTCGGTCTTGGAGTGGACGTTGTCACGGCCCAGGGAGCCGACCCTGACTCTCCGCGCTCCGTAGCTTATGGCTATCCCGATTACGGAGGTTATGAAGGCACCAAGACCAAAGCGATGATACCTGTGTTCAGCGACTTCCGCTTCAACATCGGCGATCAGTCATCGGTCTCGGCCTTTATAGACCTCAAGCTCGGAGCCGCATGGCTCATCGGCACGCCCTATCTGCGTCTCCACGACGCCTATGTCACCAATAATGCCCGCTTTTATTGCAAACCCACGGTCGGCGTGCGTATTCCGGTCAATGCGCGCAACAGCAGCCAGGCCTTCAATATAGGCCTGACTTATCAGTTGCTTACCGCCGATGATGACTATTACTGGAGTCCGGGCGGCAATGTGACTCTCAACAGTTTCGGAGTCACGTTAGGTTATGAATGGTAGGGTGGGGCCGTATTATTGCCGGCGCATGGGCATCTCCTTGATCATGCCGTGGCGGAATGCGTAGAGCAGTTCCGACAGCTCGTCGATCTGGCTTTGCAGCACGAGGCCCTTGTCGGTGTCGCGTACACACTTGCGTCGGGCGGTCTGCTCGACCATCTTGGTGGTGCGCACGATGTCAGTGCCGTTGCTCACGGCCTCTTCGACCGAAGTGAATGGCTCATGCTCCACCAGCTCGAAGTTGCTGCTGTGATATATCAGCGTGTAGCCGGCTATGCCGGTAGTCTTGTGATAGGCTTTGGCAAACCCTCCGTCGATGACCATCAGGCGGCCGCCGGCGCGTATCGGGCTCTCGCCTTTGCCGGTGCGCACGGGTACGTGGCCGTTGATGATGTGGCGGTCGGAGCCTTCCGCGCCAAACTCGTCGAGTATCATATCGCATACCTGCTCGTTCTCGCGCAGCTTGTAATACCAGCCCTTGCCCTCTTTGTGCGACTCGGAGTCCTTGATGAAATAACGCTCGAAGGTGGTCATGCGCTCCTTGTCATAGAGCGGCGAGTCGGGACCGCACCACATGTACCAGTAGAAGTCGCGGGCATACTCGCGCTCGGCGGCCGGAGTATCCTCGTTGAAGGCCGAGCGTAGCAGCATCCCTATGGCGGTCATCAGAGCTTTGCCTTTGTATTTCTCACCGTTGACCTCGACCTCCTTGAGCGACCCGTCCTCGTTGAGCGGCATTGACGCGTGAAAGAGCAGATTGTTGTTGCATAGACCATACATGCAGCCGTGCGACAGCAGGGCGTCCATGTGACGTTTCAGGCTTGTGCTCACCGTAAACGAGTGGTGGAGCTTATGCACCAGATGCAGTTCCTCAGGAGTCAGGCGATAGGGATCGGCCGGGTCGACGGTGGGCAGCATAGTGTCACACATCTCATAAGTGGTCCCGTCGATTCTCACCGTGCCCTTCTCGCGGTCGATGCGGTGGAGCAGACGCCGATGGTCCATGTTCCACTCCGGGTGGCTTTCTATAAGCGCGCCCTCGAGTTTGAACTGTATGATTGATATGGCCTTGTGCATCTTGGCCAGCAGCTTGAGCGTCTTGGGTGTGTGCACATTGCTCTCGTCGGTCGAACGGGTCTCAAACTCAGTGCACGGATCATCGTCATAAGTCTCCATCGCAAACGTCGCCAGCGGCATAAGATTAATGCCATATCCGTCCTCGAGTGTGGCCAGATTGCCATAGCGCAGCGACAGCCTCAGCACATTGGCTATGCACGCGTCATTGCCGGCGGCCGCTCCCATCCACACAATGTCGTGGTTGCCCCACTGTATGTCCCAGTTGCCGTATCGACACAGGGTGTCCATGATTATATGCGCACCCGGTCCGCGGTCATACACGTCGCCTAGTATGTGCAGTTGGTCGATGCTGAGTTTTTGTATGACGTTGCAGATGGATATGATGAACGGCTCGGCCTGGCCCGTCGAGATGATGGTCTCCACGATGCGGTTGAAGTAGGCCTGCTTGTCATATTCGCCGCCCGACTCGTGGAGCAGCTCCTCTATTATATAGGAATACTCGCGTGGCAGGGCCTTTCTTACCTTCGAGCGGGTATATTTTGACGACACGCTCCGACACACGGTCACCAGCTTGTGGAGCGTGATGTTGTAAAAGCCCTCGAGGTCCGACTGCGCGGCCTTGATGCTCTGAAGCTTCTCCTCGGGATAATAGATGAGCGCGCACAACTGGCGTATCTCGCTGTCGAGCATTGTTGTCCCGAATATGTCGGTGACCTTGCGCTTGATGTTGCCCGAAGCGTTCTTGAGTATGTGCAGAAACGCTTCATGCTCGCCGTGCAGGTCGGCCACGAAATGCTCGGTGCCCTTGGGCAGATTGAGTATTGCCTCGAGATTGATGATTTCGGTGCTTGCCGCGCTTATGTTGGGAAACGTCTGAGCCAGGAGCTCGAGTATGCGGCGGTCGTTCTCTACATCCTGGGGAGTGACATTTTGGGTGTGCAGTGTCATAAGTTGATATGATTCGGGTATGATGGCGCAAATGTACAAACGTTTTACTAAAAAAAGAAAAAATATAGGGGCATATGTTCATAAATTCGTGCAAAATTGAGTAACTTTGTGAGCTAATACGTATATGCCTTAAGATAATATCAAAAAACAATTGACTAATACTATTAACAAATGGTGAATTTTTCATTGGAGGGCAAAGTGGCCCTCGTCACAGGAGGAGCCTATGGAATAGGCCTTGCCATAGCTCAGGCATACGCCGAAGCCGGTGCAAAAATCGTATTCAACTGCTCGCGTCAGGAGACTGTAGACCGCGGACTCAAAGCATATAAGGAGCTTGGCATAGAAGCAAAAGGCTATCTTTGTGACGTTACCGACGAGCAAGCTGTCAAGGCCATGGTGGCCGACATAGAGGCTACGGTAGGCACAATCGATATTCTTGTCAACAACGCCGGTATCATCAAGCGCATACCCATGACCGAGATGGATGTCGAGGACTTCCGTCGTGTGGTTGACGTAGACCTTATTGCCCCCTACATCTGCGCCAAGGCTGTGATACCCGGCATGATCAAGAAAGGTCACGGCAAAATCATCAACGTCTGCTCCATGATGAGCGAGCTCGGTCGCGAGACCGTGAGCGCGTATGCAGCCGCCAAGGGTGGTCTGAAAATGCTCACCCGCAACATCTGCTCCGAGTTTGGTGAATACAACATCCAGTGCAACGGTATCGGCCCCGGCTACATAGCCACCGAGCAGACCGCACCCCTGCGCGAGCTCCAGCCCGACGGCAGCCGTCATCCCTTTGACCAGTTCATCATCTCCAAGACCCCCGCAGCCCGCTGGGGTACACCCGAAGACCTCATGGGTCCCGCCGTTTTCCTCGCCTCCGACGCCTCCGACTTCGTCAACGGCCACGTGCTCTACGTCGACGGCGGCATCCTCGCCTACATCGGAAAGCAACCTAAGTAACTTTATAGTCAAAAAAGTTAAAAGAGTTTATAAAGTTAAGATAAGTGATTTGTTTTCACTTATTCCTTGCAGCTTTTATGTCCTATGGAATTTGGTTTTGAACGCCTCTCTGTATGGCGGAAATCACGGGAGCTTGTAAAAGCTGTATACCTGTTGGTCAGAAATTTTCCTGAAGAAGAAAAGTACGCGCTTTCCGACCAGTTACGCAGGGCGGCTGTCTCCGTTTCATCCAATCTGGCTGAGGGAGGCGGACGCCTCGCATTGAAGGAAAAAAGCCATTTCTGTCAGATTGCCTATGGTTCACTGATGGAGGTGACTTGTCAGATCGTCTTGGCTGAGGATCTTGGTTTTATATCATCGTCACAGGCCTTGCAAATCAGAGAAATAATCGAAGAGGTCGAACGACTTCTGCGAGGTTATCACAATTATCTGAAAGAAGCTCAGGGTAAACACACGTGATTAGGCATTAACGACAGCCTAATCTATCCCTTTAACTTTATAAACTCTTTTAACTCTCTTAACCATAAGAATATGGAACAAATTTTTGCATACATAATCGGCCTTGGTGCGGCGGTGATGATGCCCGTTATATTCACGATTTTAGGATTGTGCATAGGCATCAAGTTTGGCGACGCGCTCAAGTCGGGACTCAAAGTCGGAGTCGGATTCGTTGGACTCTCCATCGTTACCGCTCTGCTCACCTCAGCTCTCGGCCCGGCACTTGACACAGTGGTCAACATCTACGACCTCCAGCTCAAAGTCTTCGACATGGGATGGCCCGCAGCCGCATCGGTAGCCTACAACACTGCCGTCGGAGCCTTCATCATCCCCGTGTGTCTCGGAGTCAACATACTCATGTTGCTCACCAAGACCACACGTACCGTCAACATCGACCTCTGGAACTACTGGCACTTCGCATTTATCGGAGCCGTCATCTACTTTGCCAGCGAATCGCTCGCCTGGGGATTCTTCGGAGCCATAATCTGCTACATCCTCACATTGATTATAGCCGACGTGACAGCCAAGAAATTTCAGGGATTCTACAAAGATATGGACGGCATATCCATCCCGCAGCCATTCTGCGCCGGCTTCGTACCCTTCGCCTGGGCCATCAACAAAGGCCTTGACGCCATCCCCGGCATGAACAAGCTCGAAGTCGATGCCGAAGGTCTGAAAAAGAAATTCGGCCTTCTGGGCGAGCCCCTCTTCCTCGGAGTAGTGGTAGGCGTAGCCATCGGCTGCCTCACCTGCAAGAGCTGGGCCGAGATTGTCGACAAGATTCCCTATATCCTCGGACTCGGCATCAAGATGGGAGCCGTCATGGAACTCATCCCCCGCGTGACCGTACTCTTCATCGAAGGACTCCGCCCCATCAGCGAAGCCACACGTTCGCTCATCGCACGCAAATTCAAGGGTGCCGACGGCCTCAACATCGGCATGACTCCCGCCCTCGTCATCGGTCACCCCACCACGCTCGTGGTGTCGATACTCCTCATTCCCGTGACCCTCATCCTTGCCGTAGTGCTCCCCGGCAACCAGTTCCTGCCTCTGGCATCGCTGGCCGGCATGTTCTACGTCTTCCCCCTCGTGCTCCCCTACACCAAGGGCAGCGTGGTCAAGACATTCATCATCGGACTCGTAGTACTCACCGTCGGACTCTATCTCGTCACCAACCTCGCGCCCGCCTTCACCCTTGCGGCCAAGGACGTGTATGCAGTGACGGGCGACGCAGCAGTGGCCATCCCCGCCAACTTTGACGGCGGCAGCCTCGACTTCGCCTCAAGCCCCCTCGCATGGGTCATCTACCAGTGCTCCATCGGCCTTAAATGGATTGGAGCCGGCATACTCGTGCTCGTGACACTCGCGCTCATGGTATGGAACCGCGTCAATATCCTCCGCAACCAGAAAGCTATGGTCGCAAAGGATGCCGATACGCTCCAGACCATGGAATAAAAAACAACGTCAAAACCTCTTTATCTCAATATGAAAAAAATATATCTAACCGTATCACTCGCATTAGCCTCAATCTCAGCTATGGCTCAGACCGACTATACAGTGCTTCGCGCCTGTCATCCCGACGACGTTAAGCATTACGACACCACCCAGCTCCGCGAACGCTTCATGATGCCCAAAGTCATGGAGCAGGACAAGATCAACCTCACCTACACCATGTATGACCGTCTTATCTACGGCGGCGTGGTGCCTGTGACCAAAGTCGTGGAGCTCGAGACCATCGACCCCCTCAAGGCCGAATACTTCCTCGAGCGTCGCGAACTCGGTGTAATTAATATAGGTGGCGACGGCATTGTCAATGTCGACGGCAATGACTATGAGCTCCACTTCAAGGACGCTCTCTATGTAGGCCGCGGTAACAAGAAAGTGACCTTCCGCAGCAAGGACGCTTCCAACCCCGCCAAATTCTATCTCAACTCCACCACAGCCCACAAGGCCTACAAGACCCAGCTCATCACCATCGACGGACGCAAAGGCTCTATCAAGGCCAACAGCTTCGCCGCTGGCAAGATGGAGGAGAGCAACGATCGCATCATCAACCAGCTCATTGTCAACAATGTGCTCGAAGAGGGTCCCTGTCAGCTTCAGATGGGTCTGACCGAACTCAAGCCCGGCAGCGTATGGAACACCATGCCCGCCCACACTCACGACCGTCGCGTCGAGGCCTATTTCTACTTCAACGTTCCCGAAGGCAACGCCGTGTGTCACTTCATGGGTGAGCCAAAGGAAAACCGCATCGTATGGCTCCACAACGAGCAGGCCATCATCTCGCCCGAGTGGTCGATACATGCTGCTGCCGGTACATCCAACTACATGTTCATCTGGGGCATGGGTGGCGAAAACCTTAACTATGGCGACATGGATAAGGTGACCTATCTTGAAATGAAATAATTTGTAAATGAACGAGTTTAAGGAAGTATCCGAAAACTATACGCTTGCCGAGGCCGTGCGTGAGGCGCAGAGATGCCTTCACTGCAAAGTGCCCTCATGCAAGAAAGGATGTCCCATCAGCAACGACATCCCCGAATGGATAGCCGAGCTTGCCAAAGGTAACTTTGGCAACTCGATGGCTATCATCAACGCGCGCAGCAACCTCCCTGCCGTGTGTGGCCGCGTGTGTGGTCATGAGCGTCAGTGCGAGGGCGCGTGTGTGCTCCGCAAGGCCGGCAAGCACATCAACATCGGCAAACTCGAACGTTTCGTGGCCGACTTTGACAGCAAGGCATGTCTCACCCACGAAGCCATTCCCGAAAAGACCCGAGGCTCCGTAGCCGTCATAGGCAGCGGACCCGCCGGACTGACCATTGCCGGCGACCTCTCGCGCAAAGGTTACAGCGTGGAGATTTTCGAGATGGAGCCCGAGCCGGGCGGTGTGCTGATGTTCGGCATACCCGAATATCGTCTGCCCAAGGAAGTGGTGCGCCGCGAGATTAAGAAAATCGAAAATCTCGGCGTGAAATTTCATCTCCAGACCACCATCGGACGCGATTACACCATCGACGACCTGTTTGCCAAAGGCTTCGACGCCATCTTCATGGGCACCGGCACCGGCCGCCCCAAAAAGCTCCCAATCGAGGGCATCGACCACCCCGGAGTGCGCCAGGCCATATGGTTTCTGCGTCGTGTGAGCCTCTATCAGTCGGGATGTATCGACCGTCGCGAGGTAATCGTCGGCGATGGTGACAGAGTAGCCGTCATCGGCTGTGGCAACACCGCCATCGACGCCGCCCGTACCGCTCTGCGCATGGGCTCTTCCGAGGTAACAGTCATCTATCACCGCACCATCAACGACATGAGCGCGTTGCGTGCCGAGTATGACGACGCCGTGGCCGAGGGGGTGAAGTTCATGTGGCAGTCATCCGTGACACACATCGAGGGTGGCGACGATGACCGTCTCCGCAACATCACTGTCAAGACCGGCGACACATCGGTAGTAATGCCCGTCGACCGCGTGATTATGGCGGTGGGCAGTGCCCCGGCCTCGCGCATCGTCTCGACCACCGAGGGCATTGATGTCGACGCCAAAGGCTACGTCCTCACGCGCGAAGTGCCCTACGGCATGACCACGCGCCGCGGAGTCTTTGCCGGTGGCGACGTCACCAACCGTCCCGCCACGGTGGTCCATGCCATGCAGGATGCCAAGCGGGTTGCCGAGGGCATAGCACGCTATGTCGATGCCAAGAAACTCATGGAGGGTCTTGATGCCGACGATGCCGGACGCGAAAGCTGACCCCATCCCGACACTTCCTCCCCCTCGTAATCTCAATCAGAGTTTCAACCACAAATCTATTAATATATTAAATTCAAAACCATGAGTAAAGTAGTTACATTGGGCGAAATCATGCTTCGCCTTTCCCCCGCAGGAAACTATCGTTTCGTGCAGGTCGACAATTTTGATGTCATCTGGGGTGGCGGCGAGGCCAACGTGGCCGTAAGCTGCGCCAACTATGGCCACGATGCTTATTTCGTGTCCAAGCTCCCCAAGCACGAGATCGGTCAGGCTGCCGTCAACGCTCTGCGTCGTTACGGCGTACACACCGACCATATAGCCCGCGGCGGTGACCGTGTGGGCATCTACTATTGCGAGACCGGCGCATCTATGCGTCCCTCCAAGGTTATCTATGACCGCGCCAACTCGGCTATCTCCGAGGCCGATCCCGAAGATTTCGACTTCGACGCCATCATGGAAGGTGCCGACTGGTTCCACTGGAGCGGCATCACCCCCGCCATCTCCGACAAGGCTGCCGAGCTGACCCGTCTCGCCTGCGAGGCTGCAAAGCGTCACGGCGTGACCGTATCGGTTGACCTTAACTTCCGCAAGAAGCTCTGGACCAAGGAGAAGGCTCAGTCGATCATGCGTCCCCTCATGCAGTATGTCGACGTATGCATCGGCAACGAAGAGGACGCCGAGCTCTGCCTCGGTTTCAAGCCCGACGCTGACGTTGAGGGTGGCGAGACCAACGCCGAAGGCTACAAGGGCATCTTCAAGGCCATGGCCAAGGAGTTTGGCTTCAAGTATGTCATCTCTACACTCCGCGAGTCGTTCTCAGCTACTCACAACGGTTGGAAGGCTATGATCTACAACGGCGAGGAGTTCTACGAGTCAAAGCGTTACGACATCAACCCCATTATCGACCGTGTAGGTGGCGGCGACTCTTTCTCAGGCGGTGTGATCCACGGTCTGCTCACCATGCCCAACCAGGGCGAAGCTCTCGAGTTTGCCGTAGCAGCATCCGCTCTCAAGCACACCATCCCCGGTGACTTCAACCTTGTGTCGGTTGACGAAGTAATGTCGCTCGCCGGCGGTAACGCCAACGGCCGCGTACAGCGTTAACACTTGATGCCTTGTCTCGATCACGCGATTGAGACATAATGCATAACAAAAACATTCAGGTCATTTGCCCTTGCGGCGAATGACCCGAATATTTTATAATGGCTGTTTTTACACAATAATCTTATTTATCTTAACCTCTTGCGCTCCGGCCGTTACATAGCGGCGTTCTGAGTGGGGAGCGAAGCATTGGTGCGCTGGGCGCGCTGACCTGCCTGCTTGCCGTTTCTTGCCTGGCGCATGCCCTGCTTGCCGCCACGGGGTGAGCCAAACGGGCGGCCGCCCTGATTCAGATAGGCATTCTCGAGAAACTGCACATACTGGTCGGGAGTAAGTATCTCCTTGACCTTTGCGAGATACTCTTTGGTATCCTTTTTGCGCTGCTCCTTCATCTCTTTCTTTTCAGCGCGTTCCTTCTCGGCTATCTTCTGACGTTCGGCCTTGCATCCCTCGCGCAGAGCCTTCAGTTCGGCCTGCTGCTTCTCCGAGAGATTCAGTCCCTCAAACGGATTGGCCATCTTCTTGGCATTGGGCGCGGAGGCCACAGTCTGAGTGGCCTGCTGGGTGGTCGAGGGTGACTGGGCCATAGCTGAAGAGCCCATGAGGCCGGCGAGTACGAGTGCGATGCTTAAAATTTTCTTTTTCATTGTGTTCGTTCTTTTGTTCGTATTGTTGTCTGTTTTTTATCTGTTTGTTCGTTCGTTCCGTTTTGCCGTCAGGCGGTCGGTTTATTATAAAGACACCATGAATTGGGATTAGTTTAAAATACATATGTCTGTTTTAACATTATTTTAGAAAAACCGACCTTGTATGCTTACATAGTAATATTGTGTTATCTCGCACAAATTATTAACTTTGCGCCAAAGATTGGCATAATGACATTGACAATTCAACAATAATAAGAAGTAAATCGTTTCTACAATATAAAAAATCATAACATTCACCCAAATTTTCAAAAATTACATTATTCAGTAATAACAATTCCCGACCAGCCGCGAGGCCGGTAAAAAAGAATCACTTCACATCCAATTCTAAAGAACTATTATGGACAGCAACGAAAAGAAAGGTAAAAGACCCCGCATCGGTGCGCGCCCTTACACCGTAGATTCGCATGACGGTGGCGTACGCGACAACTCATCAAACGATTATGCAGCTTCGGCTGAAGGCAACTCAGAGGGACAGTCTCAGAACACTTACAGCTCCCAGTCATATGGCGACCGCCAGCAGAGACCTTATCAGCCACGCAACAACTATAACCGCCAGGGCGGCTATCAGAACAACCGCTATGGCAATCAGGGTGGCTATCAGAACAACCGCTACGGCAATCAGGGCGGCTATCAGCCCCGTCAGCAGGGTGGCTATCAGCCCCGTCCCCATGTGCCTCAGACCGAAGGCCACACCTCCGACAGCGCGGTGACCGACTCAGATCAGAGCGAAAACTCAGCTCCCGCCACCGGCTATCAGCCCCGCAATAACTATAACCGTCAGGGCGGCTATCAGCCCCGCAACAATTACAACCGTCAGCAGGGCGGTTACCAGCCCCGTCAGCAGGGCGGCTATCAGCCTCGTCAGCAGGGTGGCTACCAGCCCCGTCAGCAGGGTGGTTACCAGCCCCGTCAGCAGGGTGGCTATCAGCCCCGTCAGCAGGGTGGCTATCAGAACAACCGTCAGGGCGGCTACCAGAACAACCGCCAGGGTGGCTATCAGAACAATCGCCAGGGCGGTTACCAGAACAACCGTCAGGGCGGCTATCAGAACAAAGGTCCCCGTCAGAACCAGTATGGCATGCCCCAGGGCGGACGCAGTTTCACCCCGCGTCCCAAGCGCATCGAGTACGAGACTCCGCTGCCCGATCCCAACGAGCAGCTTCGTCTCAATAAGTTCATGGCCAACGCCGGACTCTGCTCGCGCCGCGAAGCCGATGAATACATCCTCAAGGGTCTCATCAAGGTCAACGGCGAGGTAGTCACCGAGCTCGGCACCAAGATCAGCCACAGCGATGTCGTGGAGTATGACGGCAAGGTGGTGACCCTCGAGAAGAAGTGCTACATACTTCTCAACAAGCCCAAAGACTGTGTCACCACGAGCGACGACCCCAACGGACGTCTCACCGTCATGGATCTCGTCAAGGGCGCGTGTGAGGAACGCATCTATCCCGTAGGTCGTCTCGACCGCAACACCACCGGTGTGCTCCTGCTCACCAACGACGGCGACCTTGCTTCCAAGCTCACACACCCCAAGTTTGTAAAGAAAAAGATTTATCACGTATGGACCGACCACGACATCGCCGAGGACGACATGCAGCGCATAGCCGACGGCATCGAGCTTGAGGACGGCCCCATACACGCCGACGCCATATCATATGCCACCGAGACCGACCGCAACCAGGCCGGCATCGAGATTCACTCCGGACGCAACCGCATCGTGCGCCGCATCTTCGAGAGCCTCGGCTATCATGTGACTAAGCTCGACCGCGTCTACTTCGCAGGTCTCACCAAGAAGAACCTCCCCCGCGGTCGCTGGCGTTATCTCACCCAGGACGAGGTCAACTACCTCAAGATGGGTTCGTTTGAATAAAACACATACACTTATCCAATCATTATGAAGAAAACCACCGTCAAGGACCTTCTCTCGACCCCCGAGCTCATGGGCACGGAGGTCGAGGCCAAAGGCTGGGTGCGCACCCGCCGAGGCAACAAACACGTGCAGTTCGTACAGCTCAACGATGGCTCCTCGGTCAATAATATCCAGGTCGTGCTCGACATGACCCGCTTCACCGACGAGCAGCTCAAGCCCGTGACCACCGGCTCGAGCGTGCGTGTCACCGGCAAGCTCGTCGAGTCGATGGGCAAGGGTCAGACCTCCGAGATTCAGGCCGAAACAATCGAGCTTTACGGCACAGCCGACCCCGCCTCATATCCTCTGCAGAAAAAAGGCCACTCGCTCGAATTTCTGCGCGAGATAGCCCATCTGCGTCCCCGCACCAACTTTTTCGGCTCGGTGCTGCGCATACGCAGTTCGCTGGCCTTCGCTATCCATAAGTTCTTCAACGAGCGCGGCTTCTATTATTTCCACACTCCCCTCATCACAGCCAGTGACTGCGAGGGTGCCGGAGCCATGTTTCAGGTGACAACACTTGACCTCAACAATCTTCCCAAGGACGAGGAGGGCAAGGTCGACTACTCCAAGGACTTCTATGCCAAGCCCACCGCGCTCACCGTTTCGGGTCAGCTCGAGGGCGAGCTCGGAGCCACCGCGCTTGGCCAGATCTACACCTTCGGCCCTACATTCCGTGCCGAAAACTCCAACACTCCCCGTCACCTCTCCGAGTTCTGGATGATTGAGCCCGAGATGGCCTTCTATGACATCTCCGACAACATGGATCTTGCCGAGGAGTTTGTGAAATATTGTATCAACTACGCTCTCGAGCACAACATCGACGACATCCGCTTTCTCTCCGAACGCTTCGACAAGGAGCTTGAGGAGCGTCTGCGCTTTGTGGTCGACAACGACTTCGTGCGCCTCACCTACACCGAGGGCGTGAAGATACTCGAGGAGTCGGGACGCAAGTTTGAGTTCCCCGTCCACTGGGGCACCGACCTCCAGAGCGAGCACGAGCGTTATCTCGTCGAGGAGCATTTCAAGAAGCCCGTTATACTCACCGACTATCCCAAGGAAATCAAGGCCTTCTACATGAAGCAGAACGAGGACGGCAAGACTGTCCGCGCCATGGACGTCCTCTTCCCCAACATCGGCGAGATTATCGGCGGCTCGGAGCGCGAGGAAAACTATGACAAGCTGCTCAACCGCATCGAGGAGCTCGACATTCCCATGAAGGACATGTGGTGGTATCTCGACACACGCCGTTTCGGCACCGTGCCTCACTCGGGCTTCGGTCTCGGATTTGAGCGTCTTGTGCTCTTTGTCACCGGCATGACCAACATCCGCGACGTGATTCCCTTCCCCCGCACCCCGGGCAAGGCTGAATTCTGATTTTCCCAGGACAGACATTGACATAAGTCTTAAAAGAAACAAAAGTTTTTATTTCATGCGACATGGTGTTGTCGTTGAAATAAAAACTTTTGTCTCTTTTGAGGCTTATGTCTTTCCATATCTCCCTGCGTTGTGTCGGGTAGCTCTTTTTTTGACTCGATTTTGTAGATATTTTGATAACTTATTGTATCTTTGCGCATCACATAACCGTACATTCGTTCATCTTTACACCATGAATAAGATTTTATCCAAGGAGCACTTTTCGGAACACGTGGTCAAACTCGTGGTCGAGGCTCCAATGATCGCGCTTGCACGTCGTGCGGGCCATTTCGTAATAGTGCGTACAGGCGAAGGAGGAGAGCGCATACCGCTCACTATAGCCGATGCTGACGTTGAGCGCGGCACCATCACTCTTGTAGTGCAGGAAGTAGGCGTCTCGACCGCCAAAATCTGCGCGCTCGAGCCGGGCGACGAGCTCACCGACGTCGTAGGTCCTCTCGGACAGGCTACGCACATCGAGAAATACGGTACAGTGGTATGCTGCGGCGGAGGTGTCGGTGTGGCACCGCTGCTCCCCATCATCAAGGCGATGAAGGAGGCCGGCAACCGCGTCATCTCCATCCTCGCGGCCCGCAATGCCGACCTGATAATCCTTCAGGACGAGGTGGCCCGTTACAGCGACGAGGTAATCATCATGACCGACGACGGCTCGGCCGGACGCCAGGGGCTTGTGACTGCCGGAGTCGAGGAAGTCATGCAGCGCGAGAAAGTCGATCTCGTCGTGGCCATCGGACCCGCCGTGATGATGAAGTTTGTGGCCCTCACTACCAAGAAATACGAGGTGCCCACCATGTGTTCGCTCAACACCATCATGGTCGACGGCACCGGCATGTGCGGAGCCTGTCGCGTGACGGTCGACGGCAAGACCCGCTTTGTATGCATCGACGGTCCAGAGTTTGACGCCCATAAGGTCGACTTTGACGAGATGATGATGAGAATGAAGAGTTATAACCTTGACACACAGAAGAAATGAATCAAGATATGAATCGCGATGCAGCCTGGCGTGTGGCTCTTCGCAGTGAGAAAAGTGCCAAAGAGCGTTCGGCCACACCCCGTGTGACCATGCCCATGCTTCCGGCCGACTATCGTATCACATGCAATGAAGAGGTCAACCGCGGCCTCTCGGCCGAGCAGGCTGTGCTCGAGGCCTCGCGTTGTCTCGATTGCCCCGACCCGCAGTGTATGCAGGGTTGTCCTGTGTCCATCAACATCCCCGGCTTTGTCAAAAACATCGAGCGCGGCGAGTTTCTTCAGGCTGCCTCGGTGCTCAAGATGACCAGCGCGCTTCCCGCCGTATGTGGCCGTGTGTGCCCCCAGGAGAAGCAGTGCGAGTCAAAGTGTATATACAACAAGATGAAGAAGTCACCCGTAGCCATCGGTTACCTCGAGCGTTTCGCAGCCGACTTCGAGCGTGAGGAGCATGCCGTCAACCCCGTCGCGGTGGAGCGTCCCGCCCCCAACGGCATCAAGGTAGCGGTGGTCGGCTCAGGCCCCGCCGGACTCTCCTTTGCCGGCGATATGATCAAGCGCGGCTATGACGTTACCGTCTACGAGGCTCTTCACGAGATAGGCGGAGTGCTTAAGTATGGCATCCCCGAGTTCCGACTTCCCAACAGCGTGGTCGAGGCTGAGATTGACGGTCTGCGCGCTCTCGGAGTAAGGTTTGTCAAGGATTGCGTCGTAGGCAAGATTCTCTCCTATGACGACCTCCACGCACTCGGATACAAAGGCATCTTTGTTGCCTCGGGAGCCGGACTTCCTCGCTTCATGGGCATACCCGGAGAAAACTACATCGGAATCATGTCGAGCAACGAATATCTCACCCGCATCAACCTCATGGGTGCCGGCCGTCCCGGCGAGGACACCCCCGTGCTCAAGGGCCGCCGCGTGGCCGTCATCGGAGGAGGCAACACCGCCATGGACTCCGTGCGCACCGCGCGTCGTCAGGGGGCCGAGGCCGCGATGATAGTCTATCGTCGCAGCGAGGCCGAGATGCCCGCGCGCATTGAGGAGGTGGAGCATGCTAAGGAAGAGGGCGTACAGTTCATGACCCTCTGCAACCCCGTCGAATATCTGGCCGACGACAAGGGCCGCGTGTGTGCCATGAAGGTGCAGCGGATGGAGCTTGGCGAGCCTGATGAGTCGGGACGCCGCTCGCCGCAGCCTATCCCCGGAGCCATAGAGGAGATACCCGTCGATCTCGTGATAGTGAGTGTCGGTGTGTCACCCAACCCCCTCATCTCCCATGCCATCAGCGCGCTTGAAGTGTCGCGCCGAGGCACCATCGTGGTCAACGACGCCACCATGCAGTCATCGCTCGCCGACCTCTATGCCGGCGGCGACATAGTGCGCGGAGGGGCCACTGTGATTCTCGCCATGGGCGACGGCCGTCGTGCCGCTGGTGCCATGCACGGGCTCTTTCATGAAATGTCTGACGTATGGTCTGTATCAGATGATACAGACCACGACTTGAATGGATAAAACAACGTATGATATTATCTACCCGTAGAATATTATTGGCGTCCTTGCCGGCATTGATGTTGTCGGCAGGGACACTTTTTGCTCAGCAGAGTCTCCCGGCCGAGGTCACTGCTGCCGTCGAGGCCGCCAAAAAAGCCCCGCGCAACCAGGCTCTCAACCGTGCCGCCGGCGACGCACTCAAGGGGGCCGGACGCTATGCCGAGTCGATATCCTATTATATGAAAGGTGGCAACGCCGGCAACCTCGGTGCAGCCGAGGCCTCCTATTATCTTTATGATTTTGACGGCGCACGCACATACATTGACAAGTATATCGACAAGCGCACCGACGCCGAGGCCGACAGAGACCGCAACTACACCTACGGCATCGGCACCGAGCCAGTCGACTGGGCCGAATATCTCTCGGCCCGTATAGATCTGGGCCGTTCGATGCTCGACCGCGTGGAGAAGATACAGATTATCGACAGCATCAATGTCCCGGCCGAGGAATTTTTTGAGTTTGTCAAGATAGCCCGCAGTGCAGGTTCGCTGCAGAGCGGTGACGTCACGAGCCGTATAGTTACGGTCGACGACCTCGACCGTCTCGCTATTGATGACATAGGTTCGCCGGCCTATCTCACCGAGTCGGGCGACGACATGATATGGGTCGGGCTCAACGCCGACGGCAGTTCGTCGATGTATGAGTCGTCGCGTCTTGCCGATGACAGTTGGGACTCGCCGCGCCGCCTGTTTGACTACAAAGGCATATTTGGATCCGACAACGGCTCGGTCGTGTCATATCCATTCCTGATGGCCGACGGCACCACACTCTATTTTGCCGCCGACGGTGAGGAGTCGCTTGGCAATCTCGACATCTTCATCTCACGCCGCGACGAGGACGGATTTCTCCAGCCATCCAATATAGGCATGCCATACAATTCGCCTTACAACGACTATCTCTATGCCATCGACGAGCAAAACGGTGTCGGCTGGTGGGTCACCGACCGCAATGGTGTCCCCGACATGGTGACAGTCTATACTTTTATCCCGCAGGAGCTCCGTAACAATTATGCCTCCGATACGCCCGGGCTGATAGGCTATGCCAAGGTCAGCTCCATAGCCGACACGTGGGCCGAGGGTGCCGACTATGCCGAGGTGAAGAAGCGCATCGAGAAGGCGGCCGAGTCGCGTCGCACAGGTCCCTCGCGCGAGTTTGATTTCGCTCTTCCCGACGGTAGGGTCATGCACCGACTGAGCGATTTCCGTTCGGCCATGGCTCGCAATCTTATGAAAAATTATCTGAAGGAGCGTGAGTATGCCGATAAGGCAGCCTCTACTCTCGAGGACATGCGCCGACGCTATGCGGCCGGTGACACGTCGCTTGCCAAGGAGATACTTGGTGCCGAAAAGTCGCTTGAGACATCTCGCCGCAATCTGCTCGACCTCTCCAACCAGGTGGTGAGTGCGGAGGTGATGTGAGTATGGAGTTTAAAGTTGATTCTTTTTGATTAACCTTTTAATATTATGGTAATTACAACAGTAGTGCTACTTGCGGCGGCATTGATAATATGCCTTTGCGTGTTTTTCTATTACGTGCCGTTTTTTCTATGGATTTCGGCGCGGGTGAGCGGTGTGCACATCTCGCTCATGCAATTGTTTCTGATGCGCATCCGTAAGGTGCCCGCATCAATTATTGTGCGTGCGCTTATCGAGGCCCACAAGGCCGGACTCAACGATGTGAACCGCGACGACCTCGAGGCCCACTATCTGGCAGGAGGTAATGTCGAGAAGGTGGTCCACGCACTCGTGTCGGCTTCCAAGGCCAATATCGACCTCGGTTTCAAGATGGCCACCGCCATCGACCTCGCCGGCCGAGATGTGTTTCAGGCCGTGCAGATGTCGGTCAATCCCAAGGTCATCGAGACACCCCACGTCACAGCTGTGGCCAAGGACGGTATCCAGCTCATAGCCATAGCCCGCGTCACTGTGCGCGCCAACATACGCCAGCTCGTTGGCGGTGCCGGCGAGGACACTGTGCTGGCCCGTGTAGGAGAGGGCATCGTGTCGTCAATCGGTTCGTCAGAGAGCCACAAGCAGGTGCTTGAAAATCCCGACAATATCTCCAAACTTGTGCTCCGCAAGGGTCTTGACTCAGGCACAGCCTTCGAGATACTTTCCATCGACATCGCCGACATCGACATAGGCAAAAACATCGGTGCCGCCCTTCAGATTGACCAGGCCCAGGCTGACAAAAATATTGCCCAGGCCAAGGCTGAGGAGCGTCGCGCAATGGCTATCGCACTCGAGCAGGAGATGCGCGCCAAGGCCCAGGAGGCCCGTGCCAAGGTAATCGAAGCCGAGGCAGAGCTGCCACGCGCCATGGCTCAGGCTTTCATCAACGGCAACCTCGGTATCATGGACTACTATAAGATGAAAAACATCGAGTCGGATACCAACATGCGCCAGAATATAGCCAATCCTCCTTTGAATAATAAATAAAGTTTAAAGTTTATTTGGAGTTTAAAGGTCCGGGTTTAGGGATTGGAGGCGGCTCGTAAGACGCGCTCCAATCCCTAAACGCCTGTATGAACCTTTTTTTATAATATATGAATTTACACGAAATAATATCCACTACACGCGATTATAACTTCCATTCCCACACCCAGTTCTGCGACGGGCGCGAGTCTATGGCCCGCATGGCTGGGCAGGCCCTCGCCTGCGGTATGAAGCATTACGGCTTCACGCCCCATTCGCCCATCCCGCTTCCCTCGTCGTGCAACATGTCGGCACTTGCCGTGCCCGACTATGTGGCCGAGTTTCAACGGCTCAAAGAGCTCTATGCAGGCCGTCTCAACCTCTATCTCTCCATGGAGATTGACTATCTCGGCGACCGCTGGGGTGCGACCAATCCCTATTTTGACACCATTCCGCTTGATTACCGTCTCAGTTCGGTGCACTTCGTGTCCACCCCTGACGGGGAGCGTGAGGTCGATGTCGACGGACGTCCACAGAATTTCCGCGCCAAGATGGTCGAGCATTTTGACAACGACATACGCTATGTGGTCGACAGCTTCTATGCCCGCACCCTCGCAATGATTGAGAAAGGGGGCTTTGACATACTCGGACACTTTGACAAAATCGGCTTCAATGCCTCATCCTTCTCTCCCGGCATAGAGAACGAACCGTGGTACAGACGTCATATCGACAATGTGATCGACGCCGTGCGTGCCACCGACATAATCGTGGAAATCAACACCAAAGCCTATCCGGCACCGGTCGGAGCCACCCCCGACCAAGAGTCCGTCTATGAGCCGCGCCTGTTCCCGTCGCCCGACGTCATCCGTCGTCTGGTATCGGCCGGATTGCCCCTTGTGGTCAACAGCGATGCCCACTACTCGTCGCGCATCACTGCCGGCCGTGCCGCCGCCTTTGTAATAATTGATGAATAACCTCCGCCACATATCACACATGTTTACGCTCCTGCTGATGATGCTCGTCGGTACGGGCACCATTCATGCCGCCCCCCCGGTCAAAAGGATGTCGCAATATCTCGCCACGCTTAAAGACAATCCCGACAACATAGGCGCGCTCATCGGAGCCAGACAGATTTATCTCGACCTGTATGACTACGAGGAATGTATCGGCATGGCCCGCAGGCTCGAAAGCATAGGGTGTAGCTATCCCGACAGCATCAATGCCCGCTATCACGCCAAGTTGCTGCTGGGACGTGCCAATATCCGTAGGGGCGATTGTCCGGAGGCTGTCGCCCAATTATGTAAGGCCATCACGATAGCCCAAGACCATTCGATGGTTGCCGAGCTGGCCGAGGCTACCAATGAGCTTGGACTCTGCTATATCAATTTTGACATAGATTTCGGGCTCGGGCTCGACTCATTCAACACAGCCCTCAAGGCGGCCCGCGAATCGGGCTCGCAGCAGTTGGCGGCCGAGATACTGTGCAATATCTCTGATGCTTATCTGTGGCGTCATGACTTCTCGGGTATCGGGTTTGTCGAGGAAGCCCTGACCATATCGAGAAACATCGGTGACAAGCGCATCATACAGCGGTGCGCGCTTGCATTGGCCCATTACTCATGTTACAATTACAAGTATGAAGGCGAGATACCTGTACTGCTTCGCAAAGTCCGCGACATACAGCTTGCCCACGGCTATCTTCCGGAGGGTGAGATAGAGCTCGTCGAGGGTCGGTATCTTATGTCGAAAGGTGATTACAAAGGGGCGGAGTCACTGTTTGAAAAGGCTCTTGACGGCGGTCTTTCAGAGACATCCCCGCTTTCGGGTATCAGGATGTTGCTTTATAAGGGACATGCTCTGACAGCCTTGGACAATTATGCCGGAGCCATAGACACCTATCGGGAGGCATTGAGAATAATAGCTGCTACGGGCTATAAGGCCTATCGTTTCGAGGCTTTCTCGGGAGCGGCATTCTGTTATGAGAAACTTGGCGACTACCGCAATGCTTTAAATTTCCTTCAGGATTATCAGCGTGGTGTTGACAGCCTGTGGCTGAGCGAACAGGTGGTTAAGCTCCACCGTTATCGTCTTGAAAATGAGTCGCTGCTCAACACCTCCAGGCTCGAGCGTCAGGAAGTGGAGCTTGACACACGTCAGAAATATATAATGATACTCATCGCCATAGGCGTGGCCATGTTGGCCGTCATATGTCTACTGTGGCATCTTTACCGTCGCAAGGAGAGCCTGATACGCATGATTGTGGCGCGTGAAAAGGAGGCTATGGTGAGGGAGCGTCTCTTGCGCCAGGCTCTTGATTCGGCCCGAGCCGAGTCGGCCGAGGCCGGAAAGAGTTGCACGGCGGTTATTGCCAAGGATAAAATCGAAGACCTTATGGTGAGGTTCAACGAACTGATGTCGGAACGCAAGGCCTACACCGACCCCGGCATCTCAATCAGGAGTATAGCTGAGGAGCTTCACACCAACCGCACCTATCTCTCTCAGGCCATCAACCGCACCTTCGGCAAATCGTTTCCCCAAGTGCTGGCCGAATATCGCGTGCGAGCGGCGATAGAGATGATAAGCAATCCCGAGTGTGATATGCCGCTCAAGGCGATAGCCGCCGATGTGGGTTTCTCGTCATCCTCGGTATTTTTTACCACTTTCCGTAATATCGTCGGAATGACTCCCGCCGCTTACCGCAAGGAGCAGACTCGTATAGGGGACGATGACGATGACAGGGAGTTGTGATTTGTCAGAATTTACGTTTTAGAATGTTTTCTTAAAGCGATTGAATGTATTGATATTCAATCGCTTTTTTGTGTATAAAGGTGTCGTGATGTTAAATGTACGTATTCTGAGAACATTGATTGGAATTATATTTGAGATTTAAGTATTTTTGTGGGTGCAGAGTGTTAATGTTTAACAAAATTCGCCATTTATATATAAAACCTTAAATGAAACCAATCAGTGCTCTTTTAGTTTTACCGTTTATGCTCGCGTCATGCACGCATAAGGAGGATGCCCCGTTGCTCACAGGCACGATAGCTGCAAATGACTTCGTATTGGTCACAGCTTATTACGACATAGACGGAGACATCTATCTCGAAGACTTCTCCACCGATTCGCTCGGTCGGTTTACTTACAGTCCAACTATCCCCAAGGGCACTGACCTGACGCTCTATGTCAACGGATCGACCTACGGAGTGCGCATTGACAATGGCGCGTCGGCAAGCATCACCATCGACTCGCTCGGTGAAGCGACATTTTATGGTGACAACCGGGAGGAAAGCCGCTGGCTCAACGCGTGCTTCTCAGGCTATGACCCCCGCCGTTACAAGCATATAATGGAGCGCGACGGAGCCTATGACTTAGCCAAATACACGGGCATGATGGATGAAGCACGTAGCACTACCGAGGCATTGTTGCCCAAGATTGTCGACGAAAGTCTGCGTGATTATTATCGGAGCCTCGGCGAGATGTTTTATCGCCGCACCAAGGCCGGTATACTCGGAGCTGACGCATTCTATAACAATCCTGACAACCGTGGCAAGTATAACGAGGAAATCGACTTGCTCAATCGCGTTGATCCTAACGCCGACGCCTCGCGTCGCACGGGCGCGCTCTTCAACTGGACGGCGACAACCATACCGTTTGATTTCAGCAATCCCGCAGAGACAGTCGACAGAGCCGAGGCGATAATCGACTCGCTTGTGACCAATCCGGCCAACCGACGTATGATTTACAATATATGTTCGGAGTTTATATTCAACATCAATTGTCCTGCCGACGAACTGCGAGCATATATTTCGGCCTTCGGCGACCGTCTTTCAGCTCATCAGCGCGAGGTGCTCGACAAGCGGGTCAGTGAGATAGAGAGCTGTACGAAAAACGGTGACATGATATCCTGCAACCCTGTGCTCGTCGCGCCCGACGGCACCCGCACAACTCTCACCGAAGCCTGTGGCGGCAAGCTGGCCTATATCGACATGTGGGCTACATGGTGCGGACCCTGCTGCGCGCAGATACCTTATATGGAGAAGATTGCTGATTTCTATAAGGGTGACGACCGCATCGTGTGCATATCCATCTCGTGTGACGAAGATATTGACGCATGGCGCAAGAAACTCGAGCAGGATTCGCCCGAATGGCCGCAGTATGTGTTTAACGGTGAGAGCGGTCAGCAATTCATGACAGCCATGGGTGTCACTGCCATACCGCGTTTCATAGTGGTCAATCCCGACATGACCATAGCCGACATCGATGCCACGCGTCCGCAGAGCGACGAGGCGATAAAGCAACTGATTAACAGCCTTCTGGCCAGATAACCAATCTTAAAATCATCACATTATCACATAATTCTTAATATGACAGCGAAACAATTAGCCTATCTGTTTGCCATGATGATGGTCACGGGGCTGCCGGCATATGCCGTGGCCCAGACCTCCGGAAACGTGGCGGATAAAGTAGCCAGAATCGAGCGGAAAAACATTATAGGAGCTGTCCTTGACAGCGACGGCGAACCGTTGGCCGGCGCGACTGTCATGATCGATGGCACAACCAATGGGGTGGCCACCGATGCCGATGGTAACTTCTCGATACTCTCCGACAATAAAAACACCGTGCTCGTCATCTCTTACATAGGTATGGAGACGGCACGCGTGGAAGTGCCGAAAGACTACAAGTTTCTGCAGGTGCGTCTGCAACACAAGACCACTATGATGGATGAGGTCGTGGTGACAGGCTATCAGACTATGAAGCGCGAGGCGGCCACGGGTTCCTATCAGACCATCTCGGCCGATGAGCTCGACAAGCGATTCACAGGCAATCTTGTGTCAAACCTCGAGGGCAAGGTGCCAGGCCTCGTGGGAGCCGAAAAGGGTGAGTCGAACATCGTCATACGCGGTGTGGGCTCGTTCTCGGCCCAAAACTCACCGCTCATAGTGGTCGACGGTCTGCCCATCGAGGGTGGCCTCGAGTCGATCAATCCTTATGACGTGGAGAATATCACGGTGCTCAAGGACGCGGCCGCCGCTGCCATCTATGGAGCGCGCGTCGGCCGGCGTGATTTAAGACCGCCAAGAAGGAGCGTCTGACAGTCGACTTCAACGCCGACCTCAACATCAGCGAGAAGTATGACTACTCCAATATGCACTATGCCACCGGATCCGAGGCCGTGGAGCTCGAGCTGCTAAACTTCAACGGCATGCTCAACGACCCCAATCCCGACTATCTCGCCTCGGCTGTATCACGCTACAGGACAGGCAAGATGAGCATGCTGTCGCCTGTGTCGCGTCTGCTGCTCGCCAATCATCTCGGAGAGATGTCGGATGCCGACATGAACCGTCAACTCGACATCTATCGCGGCAATAATTACATGGATGAGTTTGAGCGCGTGCACGACCGCAACCAAATAAATCAGAATTACAATCTCGCTCTACGCATGCAGGGCAAGGTAATCAACTCGAGCATCGTGCTCAACTATTCGCGCGACAACAAGGGTGTGCGCAAGGAGCACTCCGACGCCATAACCCTCAAATACAAAGGCGACATCAAGGCCGCGAAGTGGCTCGACATATCGCTGGGACTCAACATGATATCGTCGTGTTCCAAGACCCACGCCAACCGTTTCCTATCCAACACTTCTTTTCTGCCTTACATATCGCCCTATGACTCACAGGGCAATCCCACAGGCATGGAGTGTATAGTATATCCGGGTGAGAGCGTGTTTGATGACCTTCTTAACGAACTCAAGGACCCGACCTTCAATCTCGTCAACGAGATGAATTACAACTTCTCACGCTATCGCAACACAAATATCCGCTCCTATATCCACGCGCTCTTTAGGATATTGCCTGGCTGGACGGCACAGATCCAGTTTCAGTATGAGGACATATATTCCAAGACTGAGACAGTGTATGACGCGGATTCCTATCACATGCGTACGCTTTATAATTTCGCCACCACAGTGGAGTCCAAGCATATAGGCTGGGAGGCCAATCCCGATTTTGACTGGACGAGCATCGATGACATCATCGCCGACATGAACAATCCCGAGATAGGCCCCGAGCACATAGGAGAACGCAAGGTCTATGGCAAGGCAGCCACCCACCATATACCCGACGGGGGTGTCAAGAGGTCGGCCTCAAGCCAGGCGGCTTACGATACATTCCGCGCCCAGACTCGCTATAACCGCGATTTCGGGCCTCATGAGATTGACGCTCTCGCCGGTATGGAATTTCGTGAAAACCACACGTTGAGCGAGGATTATCTTGTGTATGGCTACTCGCCCGAGACTCTCAACAACAGTACCGTCAGTGCCGACTGGAATTATATAGGCAATACCTATACAGGCGTGCTCGGCTCGGATTATGCCGGCTATCAGGGCAGTTTTCTCTTCACTCCGGCCTCAAAGTTTCCCGAAGTTCTCCATCGATTCTATTCAGTGTATTTTACAGGCAACTATGTCTATGACCGCCGTTACTCGCTATCAGGCAGCTATCGTGTGGACAAGTGTGACCTTTTCGGAGCCGATCCGAAATTCCGCGGCCGTCCGCTGTGGTCTGTCGGTGGCTCGTGGAACGCGCATAACGAAGCGTTCATGAAGGGCTACACCTGGCTCGACGCCCTCAAGCTCCGTGCCAGTTATGGCCTTACTGGCAATATCGACTCGTCAATCTCGTCATATCTTGTGGCTACGATTACGTCCAACTATGTCAACAAGCTGCCTCAGGGCAATGTGCAGACTCCGCCCAACGAGCAGTTGCGCTGGGAGAAGACCGCCACATGGAATCTTGGCCTTGATTTTGTGCTCTGGGCCTATCGTCTTAGCGGCTCGCTTGACTATTACCACAAGTCGGGCTCGGACCTCCTTACCGATGTAGACCTTGACATGACCACAGGATTCGAGACACTTAAAATCAATGCCGGCAATATGGTCAACCACGGAGTGGAGCTCCAGCTCAACGGCCATACACTTGAGGCAAAATCGCGCAATGACCTGAGCATCAATCTCGGATTCAATATAGCATGTAACACCAACAAGGTCACGAAGATATTTCATAATCCATCGTCGGGCACCGAGAATCTGAGTTTCAGTCTTCACGAAGGTTATCCGCTCAACTCGCTCTTCTCAATCCGCGACCGTGGCATGGTCGAGAAAGACGGCACCTACTACACCGGCTGGGAGGACAAGGACGGCAATCTGCATGCAGGCAATGTAGCGTCGGAGCTCACCATCGACGACTGTGTGTATTCAGGCTCCACGACACCCAAAATCAGCGGGGCCCTCACGCCGCAGATAACATGGAACGGCTTCTCGCTCGAGGCCATGTTTAACTTCTATGCCGGCCACTATATGCGCACCCGCATACTCTTCCAGATGAAACGTTATGACGAGGCTCTGGTCTATGCCAACAAGGCACTGAGTGTCAACGACAGAATCGAGGACCGCTCGTCGGTCATAGCCGACGGCAAATGGAATCTGTCATATGAGTCCGACAACAATTATATGCTCATCCATTGTGATACATCCTCTAATCTCGGCGACATGTATTCGGTGGTGCTCACGCCCGAGATCGTCGCGCTCTTTGATGACGGCGACTTTGTCAAGGACGGCATATATAATCCGCAGGAAGGATGGTCTGACATATACAACATGTATGTCTTTCCGGAGTGTCTGATGTTTGTGAGCGGCGACATACGCTATAATGTGTGGGGGCTTAGGGCCGAGTCGATGTATTATGTGGCCGCTGAGTGTCTGATACGCACCGGCCATATCACGGAGGGACTTGCCAAACTTGACGCTGTGCGTCTCAAGCGCGTCTATTCGCCCGAGATGTATTCGGCCTTGGAGAATGTCACCGAGGAGCAGGCCATGGAGCTGTATCAGAAGTGCCGCAGCATAGAGTTTGTCAATACGTTTGAGAATTTCTTTGACCGCAAGCGTTGGAACACCGAGGCCAAGTATCGAAAGACCATTACGCATGATCTTCAGCAATATGGCACATACAGCATAGCCCCAGAGTCGTCGTTGTGGGTGTTTCCGTTCCCGACCAAGGTGCGCAACATGAACCCGACCCTGACCAATAATTATTGAACAGACCCGCTCTATACGGGAGATACAAAAGATTCAGAAAGACATAAGAGACATAAGTTTTTTGTTTTAAGTTGAAGACGAAGGGAAAAGGATATAAACTGACCCTCTGTCTTAAAATTAAAAAAACTTATGTCTCTTATGTCTTTCTGAATCTTTTGTATCTCTATTTTTTGTGAGATTGTGCGGCATTATCGCACTGTAAGGGGTAGGGGGATGTGTTAATTTTGCAGTGTAATTTAATCACTGTGTTTATGTACACTCGCGTGTGGGCCGCATTGCGGGGCAACGGAGCGCGGGCGTCATGTGAGGCGGCGTCATTTTACCTCAAAGCGGTTGGTGCGAGGCTTGGGGATGGTGTCGGAGGGGATGGCCGGTGTAGTTGCGGCAGCGGGCTCGGTGCCGTTCTTGTCTTGCGTTTTGTCCTCGGGGTTGTCCTCTCCGTCGTTGTCTTTATTCTGCTCTTTTTTCTTTCTCAGCGGACGCAGAAAGGAGAATATGTTGTCAAAGTCGCGTTTGAACACTACGCCTATGCCCTGGGTGGTCAGCGCGCTCTTCAGATAATAGTTCTGGTCGTTGTAGCGGTTGTAGGCCTTGAGCTGTATTGTGCCGGCGCGGTTGAGCAGGTAGCGTATGTCGAAGTCACCGATGAAGCTGTTGTTGTTGAGCGACTTGTCGCGATAGCCGAGGTTGCCGTTGAATAGCAGCCGGTTGTCGAGAAGCTGGCTCGAGAGGGCTACGTCGACCTCCACGTCGGAGAAGTCGCCGCGGTCGCTTCGTATGGCCGGAGCGATGCTCCACTTGTCGCTGAGCTGTCCGAGCATCGAGCCGAGGCGCGACGAGAGGGTCGAGGAGGCTACCGACACGAGTTCGTTGCCGTGGGTGGTGGCCATGTATTCGGGCGTGTAGAAGCGGTCTAGCGCGAGCAGATAGATGATCTGGCGCGACATCATCTCGTCGGTCGATATGATGGATCGGACTTTGCGGTAGGTGTCGGCTGTGAGTGTCGGAAACTCGAGGTCAAACTTTATGTCGGGCTGTCGCATGTCGCCTGTCACAATCATGATGGCGTTGACGCGGACGTTGGTGCGTGTGAGCTCCCGGTCTTCGAGAAACGACTCGTCGAGGTCGCTGAGGTTGGCGTTGAGCGAGTAGGCCGCACGTATGTTTAGCTGTGCGGCATAGGGGTCGCCGAGAAATGTTATGCGGCTCCCTTCGAGGATAGTGAAGTCCTTGATGATGATGTCCTGGAGGGTGAAGTTGTAGGTGCCGCGGTTGAGAGTGTATTCGCCAAACATCTCTAGCTCGCCGTCAGAGGCATAGTTCATGCGCAGATGTCCGGTGCCGTGGGCGGTGATTTTGTCGCCTCCGATTGGGTCCATGATGAGGTTGAGAGTGGCCTCGGGGGTGATGTCGACGTTAAACTCCATGGCGTAGGCTGTAGGAGGTCCCTGTTCCTGACGGTTGATGCGGTCGCGGAGCTGGCGCACTATGAGCGGTGTGGGGTCGAGGGCTGCGATGGAGTCTTTTTTGGCGCGGTCGCGGTCGCGCAGTTTGATGAAGTCATACTCCACCGAGTGCTCGGCGTCACTGAGCACGAAGGTGAATGTCGAGCCGGGCGCGGTGCGCATCTTCACGCCTATGTCTATTTTGCCCGGGACGCCTGTGACGGTGGCGGAGCCGTTGCCGTAGATGCGGCCATACCATGGGTCGGAGGTGTCGTGCTCGCCGATGTCATAGACAAGCATGTCGGAGGCGTCGGTGATATTGAAGGTGAAACTCGGCTCGTGGAAATATTGGTGTGACACGCGTCCCGAGAGTTTCGCGCTGTTGCCGTAGCGGTCGTTGAGGGTTACGTTGTCAAATGTGATTTCGCCCGGGGCTATGTGTACCGAGTCGCTGACGGTGTAGACGGTGTTGGTGAAGTCGAGTTTCATGCTCAGATCGCGCACGTAGATGTCGCCTTCGAGGTCGAGGTCCTTGAATGTGCCATAGAGCCTGGCGTCACCCGAGATGAGGCCGTTGACGCTCGAGGTGAAGGCCGACATGAAGGGGAGCATGAAGCCGGCGGGGGCTTCCTCTGCCGAGAAGTTGAAGTCGAGTTCTTCGGTGAAAGGCTTGATGGTGCCCGATATGGTGGAGTGTTTGCCGTTGAGGCCGGCGATGTCCGCGCCGATGGTGATGGTCTTGGTGTTGTTGTCCCACCACGAGTGTATGTCGCCGTCGCCAAAGGTGCAATGGTTGTAGCTGAGGCCTTTGACGAATAGACGTGGCGTGTAGAGCACAGGGTCTTTCGAGAGGAGTGCCTCGGCATAGACGCGGCCGGTGGCTCGTCCGCCGAAGTTGACGGCGTCGCTGATGGCGAGTGTCTCAAACACGTAGTCGAGGTCGATGTCGTCGAGCGATACCACCATGCGGCTCAGCGAGTCGGCTGCGGCCTCACCGTTGATGGCGAGAGTCTGGCCGAGGCGGGTGGCTCCGAAGTCGCTGACGTGTGTGTGGTGGGGACGGATGTCGATGCGAGCCGGAGTGACATGCCAGGCCGAGTCGTTGAAGACGAGGTCGGTGGGCATGAAGCGTATGCCTGTAAGGAGGCCGTCGTCATCGCGCGAGAAGGCTGTCGAGAAGCACAGGTCGCCGTGGAAATCCTTGGCGCGGTCTATGCGCCAACTGATGGATGTGAGCAGCGAGTCGGTGACTCCCGACGAGTTGAGGTTGAGGTCCATAGGTCCGTTTTTGGTCGGGACTATGGTGTGAAATCCGAGATAGGAGGTGCTGTCGTTGCCGTCGATGCCCGCGCTCAGGGTGGTGTTTTCGATGAGCTTGTCTTTCTGCTTGAGATAGGGGGCGTTGAGCAGCAGCGAAGCGTTGCCGCTGTCGGCGTCGGTCCTGGCCGAGAGCTGCACGGGATATATGACCTCGACGGGGAGTTTGACAAATCCTGAGAGGGACGAGTCGGGGTTGACGGTGAGGTCGAGAGTCGCCATGCTCGATATGGAGCCGTCGGGCGTGAGGCCCGGCAGCAGCGAGGGGAAGGCTTTGGCGCATAGCAGCTTCAGGTCGTAGACCAGAGCGGGATAGGAGTACCGGCCTTTGAGCGTGAGGTCGAGCGGCCGGCTGCTGATGGTGAGCGAGTGGACCGAGTCGCATGCCATCGACACGATGTCGATGCAGTCAAGATGCAGGGCCGGAGCCGAATGGTCGCGGGCCGATGAGAAGTCGATGTCGCTGATTTTGACCCATCCGTCCATGTCGTCGACCTTGCGGCCTGTCACTGAGGCGTCGATGTCGGCCGAGAGGCTGTAGCCGCTGTAAGGGCCCGAGGTCACGAACGGCGCGAGGTCAATGTTGCGTATGTTGGCATAGAGTTCGGTGAGCGGATGGTCGCCTTTCGTCTGATAGCCGCCCCTGACGGAGAAGTCGGCCGTGGGGGTGTGGCTGTCGATTGCGGCGTCAATCTGATAGCCGGCAAAGGTGGCGTTGGCCGTGATGTCGGAGTAGGGGGTGGAGTTCCAGGTGGCGTTGTCGATACGGAGTTTGGCTTCGCCGTCGATGGCTCCGGAGCGTCGGATGGACAGGTCGGCCGAGGCCTGGAGCGACACGTCGGTGAGGGGACGGAGCGCGGGAAGAAGTCCCGAGGGGTTGAACTCGGAGGCTGTGACGATGCCGTCGACCTTGACGGGAGCCGCGGGGGAGTCGCGCATTATGCCGGCGTCGATGTCGATGCTGCCTGCTGTGGTGATGACGGAGCCGTTGAAGTCGAGACTGCGGTTGTCGGCTGCCAGTCGTCCGAGCAAGTTGATGTCGCCGAGCGATGCGAGCGGGGTGAGTTTTCGGGCCAGGGCGCGCTCTCTGTCGCCGAGTGAGGAGAGTATCGAGAGTGTGGCCGGGGCGTTGAAGTTGGCACTGATGCGCTCCAGATTGATTTCAATTGAGTCGTTGGCGTGGTCAAGATTGCTTACGAACCCATTGAGGCTCAACCATGTGTCCTTGTCGCGTATCGAGACCGAGAGTCGCGGTATGTCGACGAGAGCGGCGTTGCCCTCGGCCTCAAGCTCGATGTCGGCGATTAGGTCGAGCCCGTCAAGGGCGGGCATGAGCGGCACGAGGTCGGCCGAGGCTATGTGCGAGCCTGGGAGTGTGGCTATCTCCGTATTGATTTTTTTAGGGTCGAAGCCCGGAGACAGCGGTGAGGAGCTGACGGTGATGTTGTCGAAGGTCAGCGACGAGTGGGGCATGTGTAGCCCGAGATTCTGCACGGTGCAGCCCGCGCTGTCGGCATAGAATAGGGCCGTGAGCGAGGAGAGGGTCAGGCCCGAGCGGTCGTAAGCTCCGAGGCGTTTGATGTCTATACGGATGTTGTCGTTGGATATGCGTGGAGCGCGTAGGTCGGCGCGGATATCGCTCACGGCGATATGGGCGGGGTCGAAGTGTCCCTCTCCGCGGGCCGGGGCGTCGAGGATGTCGTAGGTGAATGACGAGCGTCGTATCACCAGCAGGTTGACGGCCAGGTCGAAGGTCGATTTGCCGCCCGGTTCTTTTTTTCTGAACCGCTCGATGATAGGAGCGATGTTGAGGGGCGCGCCGACAGAGTCGCGCCACAGATGGGCCTCAAGGTCGATGATTTCGGCATATGTCACCACGGGATGGCGTTGCCAGAGGCTCTCGGTGATGCTCACGCCTGCGCCGAGATGGCCTATGCGCAGGGGTGTCTTGCCGTCTGTATCGCTCACCGACACGTCGGTGAGGACTATGCGGGTGAAGGGAGAGTATTCCACGCGGCCTATTGTGACACGTGTGCCGAGCAGGGATGTGAGTTCACGCTCAGCGCGGTGTCCCATGTAGGACTGCACGCCCGGAATTGAGAGGGTGATATACAGCAAAGCCGGCACTGCCAGAGGCAGCACCAGCAATATCACCAGGATGGTGCGCAGAATCTTGTAGAAGGTCTTCACTACATTACCTTTGCCACGGCCGAGTCAAGGTCGGCGATGTCGAGCACGCGCTCCACAAGTTCGCCTTCGCGGTTGAATACAAAGGTTGTGGGCACCTGTGCGACATTGTACTGACGGAGCACTTTGCCACCGTCGGCCACATTGTTGTAGACTGTAATCCAGGGGAGATTTTTGGCGGCCTGCTTCCATGCGTATTCATCCTCGTCGACCGACACCTGATAGATTTCGAGTCCGTTGGGATGATATTTGCTGTAGACCTTGTTGAGCTCGACGTTGAAGGCGGGCGACCAGTCCGCGCTGTAGGCTGTGAAGCTGAGTATCACGGGACGTCCGCTCTCGGTGAGTTCGAGGAGCGAGTGGCGTTTGCCTGTGTGGTCATAGAGGTCTATCTCGAAGGCTTTGATGAGCTGGGCCTGCATGGCAGAGCCTTCGGCCGACGATGAGGGGCGACGGTTGCGCAGGAAGAGCGAGGTGAGATATTTGGTGCGCGGGTCGTCGGGACGCTGAGAGTTGAACGAATTGGCCACGGCACCGATGATGCGGTTGTCCATAGGAGCCGAGGGGTTGTAGAGAGGAGTGTCGCCGATGGTCTTGCTGATGATGTAATAGCTGACCACGCCTGCGGGGTCGGCGAGAATCATTCCGGCGAGCTGACGCTTTATCTCCTCGTCGGCCACCATGGCCTTGACACCTTTGGCGGCGGCTGCAGCGGTGAGCATGCTGTCGACACGGGCCAGATTGACGGCCTGGGGCGAGCCCGAGAGGGTGTGGTTGGCAGCTATGTCGGGTGCAGTGGCGTTGATTGTCACTGTCTCGATGCTGTCGACGGGAAAGTAGACCGAGCTGTCGCCCACACGCAGGCGGAAGATGTCGGGATAGCCGTGCACATCGCTGGCATAGTCGAGCTTGCCGTTTTTGGCGTTGATGGTGTCGACCACATACCAGTAACCCTGGTTGTTGGCTTCGAGAATTATGTTGTCATCTTCCGAAAGGCCTTCGATAGAGCCGTTCAGATGCCATTTAGGGCCGTTGTCGGAGCATGACACAGCCACAGCGGCCATGCCGAGGAGAGCAATACGGAATATAGATTTCATGTCGTAGGATGGTTTTCAGGGTAAAGTAGCTGCAAAGATAGCGATTTTCCCTGTAAATATGCTCTCGACATGGTTAAAAAAGGAGATGCAGGAGTCCCAAAAGCGACAAAAGCGGCAAAAGTCTTGGCTTTGGGGCCGACTTTTGCCGCTTTTGATACTTTGGTATCCCGCGGGATTGTCAGTTTTTGGTGTTCATGTGCTGTATGCGTCTCAGTTCCTCTTTCCGTTCGCCCGACTTTTCATATGACCGGCCCATGAGCATGAGCAGCGAGCCGATGAGTATGATGGCGCAGATGGACAATGCTGTGGCAGTTGTGGCAAAGGCCACGGCTCCCGAGAGTATGATGATGAGATAAGCGAGCACTACGCCGATGAGGGCGACAAATCCGATCCAGAACAGAGCTTTACCTAAGGCTTTCATAATGCTGATAATTTTTAAAACGTGTAAGTAATCATACATATATAATGAAATTACCTTGCGAAAAGTTGTCGGTGGAGCAGATTTTGCAGTCAGACGGGTGTTGTTAGCCAGCGTATGTGGTCGTCGAGCCGCGGGGTGTCGGTAATCTTAGTGTGGGCGGGCAGTCCCATTACGAATCGTGCCACTCCGTCAAATCCGTAGACCTTGACTTCGAGCAACCAGGGGAAACGCTTGCTGTCGGTATAGTCGGGGTTGCGGTGTAGTATGCTGTTGACGGGGCTGTTGTCATCGTGGAGGCTGATGTTGCACTCCTCGAGCAGCAGACAACGGGCATAGTCGGTGAGTTTGACTCGGACGGTTTCGCCCGGTGACGTCGCTGACTCCACCATGCCGAAGATGTCGACCGAGCGGTCGGCGTGCTTCTTCTGGTTTTTCCATTTATCTTTTGTCACGTTGAGGTCGGAGTCTTTGAAACGTGACACTTTGAAGCGTCGCATGTCGTGGCGGTCGATGTCGTAGGCGAGAAATGACTTGTTGTCGTCATATACCTTGTAGGGCTCGATGCGTCGGTCGGAGAGGCCGTTGACGCTGTTGTAGTTTTTGATTTCCACGATTACGTTCTCGTCAATGGCCTGGCGTATCTTTGCGATTTTCAGGAGGTTTTTGTCGAGACTGTTGAGCTTGCGCAGCTTTACCTCGCGCACTCCGGCGTGGTTGAGCGGTGTGGAAGCTCCCGATGTGCGTATGTAGGTGTCGTGAAATCCGTTGGGGCGGTCGGGGGCTGAAATCCTTACGACGTCCCAGGGGTAGGGGGTTACCTTGACGCGGAGTATCTCGCGGTTTTCCTCGTTTTTCTCGATGATGAATTTGACGCGTTCGGCTGTGATGGCTGTGCCCGACACACGGCCGTCGGCTGTGGTGAAACCCTTGTCGATAAACAGTTTGAGGTAGGTGCGCAGGCGATCGGCGTTGGGCTCGGAAATCATGTGCTCGCGGTAGAGAAACTGTATGTCTTCGTCAAGTCCGAGGGCGAAACCGTTGTCGGAGACGCCGATGAGCAGGTCGCCTCCGCTGATGGAGTTGAGAAATGCGCATATGGCCTTGAGAATGGTCCACTTCTGGATGTTGATGTCGTTGAGTAGCGATGACGATTGGATAGGCGGACGGGCGCATGAGGCTTTAAACTCGAGGAAGTCGCTCTCGACGCCATAGTTGGTGCGTTCGTTGTAGATGTCCTTGTACTGATCGGCCACGTTGAGGTGGGCGCATATGTTCTTTTTTATGCGGTTGATTTCGGAGATGTCGATGCGGTTGAGCAGGCTGTTGGATGCTTTCACGAGGTCTTGGACCACGGGGCGTGTGTCGGCGAGCCGTGAGCCGTAGAGCAGGGTGGGGCGCAGGGTGGCATCGCCGCCGTCGGTAATCTCCTTGTAGCCGTGCAGGATGTCGACTATTTCTTTTTCGGCCCGTGTCTCTTCGGCTATGGATTCGGATGTGGAGCTGACGCGCGGCAGGGCTGTGGGTGATGTGCCTTTGGCAAAGAGTATGACGGCCTTCTGATAGTCGAGCTGGGTGCGCACAAAGTCGGCGTCGTCATTGTTGCCGGCCATCTTGACCAGCAGCATGGCGGCTATGAGGTGACGTATGCGCGAGAGTGAGTCGCCACGTGTTATTTTCAGCGCGAGGCGATAGGTGAGGATGCCGAGCAGATGTATGGTGTCGGGGTCGATGGGTTCGGTGTGGATTGCCTCCTTGACCTGGGGACGGCGGTCATAGACATAGCTGATGAAGTTGACGATAAAGTAGTGGTAGGCGTTGGTCTTGAATGTAGTCTCGTCGAGCGGGGAGTCTTCGTCGTTTGTGAATCCGGCAAATTTGCCCTTGACCCTACAGTTGCCGGCGTCAATCGACCATGAATGTATTGTCAGCAGAGATGGCAATCGGTTGGACACAGCGTAATTGTATTCCTCCTCAATGCCCGATTGGGCGACGTCGTTGTCGAAGATGTTGATGTAGAGTCCGGACTCGGACAGCCAGCGCGAGCCGCCATTGAAATCGGTGTCATAGACCGACAGCAGTTCGTCGCATTCCTCTTCGTCGGAGCATTGGCGGGCGTATTCGTCAACAAAGTCTGTGACACATTCGCGTGACAGCCGGAAGGGGAGATTGGCATGGTCGTTGCGCACGACGGGGAGATAGTCGCCCACTCGCAGCTCCTTGAGCAAGGAGTCTTTGGGTATGAGGCTTATGTTGGCGTCGATAAATACGTTGCCTGACTCGTATTCATAGTCGGGGTCGGCGGTCTCGACCACGACTTTCAGTCCCGAGACCTGTGTGACACGCATGATTATTGTCTCGGTGGCCGAGTAGCGTTTGAGTGTCGGGCGAGGGACTGGCTTCATGCTGTCAAACTCGTTGGATATGTGAGGGTAGATGTCCAGGAGTTCATCGAGGGAGTCGGCGTTGCAGGGCGAGGATGTCAGCACGTCAAGACCGAGGTCGGTGTGGAGCTCGCCTTTGGATTTTTTCTTTTTGCTGTCGGCGTAGCTTACATTGAATAGGGTGAGGCTGTCGCTTCCGACGGTGAGGCAGCCGCGGTTTTCGTAGATGTGGTCGGTCGGAGTGGCGATCGGTGTCTTGAATGTCGTGTCGGCCAGTTTTGTCTCCAGGAGTCCGAGCATAAACTTGTCTTCATCAAGGTCACTCAACGATAGTTTCAGCCGGTCGACGGGACATCGCTTTATGCAGAGGCAGATGATGTTGAAGTATTTTCGTTCGATTTCAGGATTAAGAGTCTTATTGTTGAGTACCAGTAGATTGATAAGTGATGTGAGGAGGTCAAAGTCGTCAATGCCCATCTTGCGGGCGGTCAGTATAGCCGTAGCAATGATGCGTGCCACTTTATTGAAAGGGATGTCAAACTGAGGTGTCTCGTAGATTTTAAAATTCTTAATCATGCAACTGTATTCGTCGGCCACTGATTTGAGATGTCGGTAGGTCTGGACAAAATCACTGTCTTCGCTCTCATCTTCGTAGACATAATTATAGGCCTTGACGTATTTTAACAATTGCTCGAAATTTTCAATTACATAACGGTTACTGATTTTCAGCCAGAAAGGGGGTTGTGTCATAATAGTGAGAATTAAAAATTAGATAATTTAGATAATTAACGTGAGTTCGATATAAGAGTTCAGTTATCCAATAATAAAACAATCAGCCATT
>ERZ778495.321-NODE-321-length-48243-cov-6.492426_pt1 | contig 48243 bp, 43 predicted proteins | sample MGYA00433100_ERZ778495 | MGnify/ENA primary metagenome ERZ778495 (study PRJEB29527, sample SAMN07138962) | mouse gut metagenome | material: feces | host: mouse | place: China:Nanjing | collected 2016-01-25 ...
GATTGGAGAAATAGACAAGCAAGATGTGTCACTTATTTTTCTACAGTTCCTTAGGGGAATGAAATATGACAAAGATAAATAATATAAAAAAGCCCGAACTTTTGGTGCCGGCAAGTAGTTTGGAGGTTCTGAAAACAGCCGTTACATTCGGCGCGGATGCGGTTTATATCGGCGGCGAAGCATTTGGGCTGCGGGCAAAAGCAAAGAATTTCTCATTGGAGGATATGGCCAAGGGCATTGCATTTGCGCATAAACGTGGTGTTAAGATTTATGTAACAGCAAATATTCTGGCGCATAATAGTGATTTAGATGGTGCTAAAACATATTTTCAAGAATTAAAAAGGCTTAAACCAGATGCATTGATTATCTCCGATCCTGGTATGTTTTTGCTTGCCAAAGAGATTTGTCCAGAATTGGAAATTCATATTTCTACACAGGCAAATAATACAAATTATCAAACGTATTTATTCTGGTGGCAGCAGGGGGCAAAGCGTGTAGTGTCGGCACGAGAACTTTCCCTTGCAGAAATCCGCGAGATTCGGGAACATATACCAGACGAGATGGAGATAGAAAGTTTTATTCACGGCGCAATGTGTATTTCCTATTCAGGGCGCTGCCTGCTTTCCAATTATTTCACAGGGCGGGATGCAAACCAAGGGGCATGTACACATCCGTGTCGTTGGAAATATGCGGTAGTTGAGGAGAAGCGCCCAGGCGAATATTTACCAGTTTATGAAAATGAGCGTGGAACATTTCTGTTTAATTCCAAGGATTTATGTATGATTGAGCATATTCCGGAACTTGTGGAAGCAGGGATTGACAGCCTGAAAATCGAGGGCAGAATGAAAACGGCGTTGTATGTGGCATGTGTGGCGCGCACATACCGGAAGGCGATCGACGACTATTTTATTTCCAAAGAACAGTATTTGGCAAATATGGCATGGTATCAGGCGGAGATAGGTAAATGCACTTACCGTCAATTTACAACAGGGTTTTATTTCGAAAAGCCAAACGAAAATACACAGATTTATGACAGCAGTACCTATGTGAATGAGGCGGTTTACTTAGGGACAGTCGATTCTGTTGACGAGCGGGGATTTGCGCGGTTTGAACAGAAAAATAAATTCTGTGTGGGCGATCAGATAGAATTGATGAAACCAGATGGTAGAAATAGTGCAGTTACCGTGCGTTCTTTGTATACGGTGGAGGGAGAAGCTGTAGCAAGCTGTCCGCACGCAAAACAGATATTGTATGCAGAATTTTCGGAAAAAGCGGAGGCAGGTGATATCCTTCGCGTTACAATTCCTAAGTGTTGAAAAGACTGACGTTAAGTATAACTATATGCACACAGCCGCACATAGGAATACTGCTGCTTTGCGTCGTGCGGCTGTGCAGTGTATATTGTTAAAACGCACAAGAAATAGGCTTTCCTGTAAAATTTTTCTATGCAAAATGCAGAAAACGGCTTGGACAAGCTAAAAATTGCAAGAAAGCCTTGATTTTTTTTTCAAGATATATTATCTTATAAAAAGCAAAGGCGATAATAAGCGTCTTTAAATATAAATAATTGTGTCGTGAACAAAGGTGTTCCAAAAAGAATATATCTTTTTTTGGGGCATTTTTTTATGCACAGCGCGACGAGCAGGAGAGAAGGATGTTTTTCTTACTCGACTGTAAGCGCATTTTGCTGGCGGCAAGCGCATAGGCTGCGCAGAAATGAGGTAAAAATGGGAGAAGCATTAAACGTAGAAAAAATCTTTGGTGAGAAGGTATTTACGGTAGCGAAAATGAAAGAACGCCTGACAAAAAAGGTGTTTCAGGAAGTAATGAGAGTTATGGATCAGGGTGGAGAACTTTCCATGACGACAGCAGATGTTGTGGCAAAGGCAATGAAAGACTGGGCAGTTGAGAACGGCGCAACACATTATACACACTGGTTTCAGCCGTTAACAGGAATTACGGCGGAAAAGCACGATTCTTTTATTTCGCATCCGGATGGGGATGGAAAGATGCTTATGGAGTTTTCCGGCAAAGAATTGATTAAGGGTGAGCCAGACGCTTCTTCTTTCCCGTCAGGCGGTCTGCGCGCAACATTTGAAGCGAGAGGCTATACCGCATGGGATATTACATCACCAGCATTTTTAAAGGAATCTGGCTGTGGCACAATTCTTTGTATTCCGACAGCATTTTGTTCTTACACTGGGGAAGCGCTAGATAAAAAAACGCCGCTGCTGCGTTCGATGGAAGCGTTAAGTCAGCAGGCACTTCGTATTGTGAAGCTGTTTGGCAACGATAAAGCAACAAAAGTAACAGCTTCTGTAGGTCCTGAACAAGAATATTTCTTAGTGGATAAAGATTTGTATATGCAGAGAAAAGATTTAATGTTTGCGGGACGGACATTGTTTGGTGCACCAGCTCCAAAAGGGCAGGAGATGGAAGATCACTATTTCGGTGTAATTAAAGAGCGCGTTGGCGCATATATGAAGGATTTAAACGAGGAATTGTGGAAATTAGGCGTGACGGCAAAAACGCAGCATAATGAGGTGGCTCCGGCACAGCATGAATTGGCACCAATATATGAAACGGCAAATATTGCGGTGGATCACAACCAGTTGGTAATGGAAGCAATGAAGAAAGTTGCTTACAAACATGATTTGCGCTGCCTGCTGCATGAAAAGCCCTATGCAGGTGTAAATGGTTCTGGCAAACATAACAATTGGTCAATTACAACGGATGATGGTGTGAACCTTCTCGATCCTGGAGATACGCCGAACAAGAATATCCAATTTCTACTTGTGCTTGCCTGCATAATGAAAGCGGTTGACATTCATGCAGATTTGCTGCGTCAGTCTGCGGCGGATGTAGGAAACGATCACAGACTTGGTGCAAATGAAGCACCGCCGGCAATTATTTCTATATTCTTAGGCGATCAGTTAGAGGACGTTGTGCGTCAGCTTGTTGAAACAGGCGATGCTAAGAGAGTGCTTGAGGGTGGAAAGCTGGAAACAGGCGTTTCAACACTTCCAGATTTTGAGAAGGATGCAACGGATCGAAATAGAACATCACCGTTTGCTTTTACTGGCAATAAATTTGAGTTTCGTATGGTGGGTTCTGCAGATTCTATTGCAAGTCCCAACACAACACTGAATGCGATTGTGGCAGAGGCGTTCTGCGAGGCAGCGGATATTTTGGAAAAAGCACAAGATTTTGATTTAGCAGTACATGATTTAATTAAGGAATATATGACAAAACATCAGAGAATCGTGTTTAACGGTGACGGTTATTCTGAGGAATGGGTTGCAGAGGCAAAGAGAAGGGGACTGCCCAATATTAAATCAATGATTGAAGCAGCGTCGACAATTACAACGGATAAGGCAGTTGCGCTGTTTGAAAAGTTTGGTATCTTTACAAGGGTTGAACTGGAATCGCGCGAAGAGATTATCTATGAAACATATGCTAAGACCATTAATATTGAAGCGCTTACCATGATTGATATGGCGAGCAAGGATATCCTTCCAGCAGTTGCCGCTTACACAGGCGAACTTGCCAATACAGTAATTGCGGTTAAGGAAGCAGGTGCAGGTGCAATCGCGCAGATGGAAGTGCTTAGCGAAGTAGATACATTGCTTACAGAGGCAAAACAGGCATTGAGTAAATTAATTGCAGAGGAAGGAAAGGCAGCAGCGATAACAGATGTTAAGAAACAGGCCTTTTATTATAAAGAATCTGTGAAAACAGCTATGGAAGCGTTGCGTGCACCAGTAGATAAACTTGAAATGCTGGTAGACAGTAATATCTGGCCGATTCCTACTTATGGCGAGTTAATGTTTGAAGTATAGTTTGTAAAATATAAAGGATAAGTTTTGAAGCGGGATATAGATGAAATATCCCGCTATTTATGCACAGATTTTTTATTTCCACAAAAGCCCTTGATTTTGAAAATTACTTCCTTTATAATAGAAATGGTTGTCTTTATATCAGGATCTGTTGATAAAGGAGTAAGGAAAATGACTATAGAAGAACATTGTGTAGCAGTTGAGCAGAATTTGAAACGCTTATGCGGAGAGCGGGGTGATTTGCTTGAAAAATAAAGTAACACGTTTTCTGGTAACAAGTTTAGTTACATTAATGCTCCTATGCCTTGTGATTTTTTCCATAATGGTTATTCATATGGATAAGAAAAATTTTGAAACGCTGAGTGAAATAGGTACACAGTATATGTCTGGCATGAGTGAACGTGTCCGAATGCATTTTGAAACAACCTGTTTAGATCGTCTGACCCAGGTGGAAGTTATGGTAAATACCATTTCGGAAGAAGACTTTACGGATATGGTGGGGTTAAAGGAAGAATTGGAATATATTGCTTCTGCAAGGGGATTTGACCATTTGGCTTTTTTTTCTAATGAAGGCATATTTGAAATGGTATATGGAGATATGATAAAGGTAGTTGATCCAGAGCCGTTTTTGGATTCTCTAAGAAAGGGAGAGAAAAAAATTGCAGTAGGGGAAGGTGCTGATGGAGCAGGATTGGTATTATTAGGCATTCCTTGTACATATCCCATGGAAAATAGAGAGGATTGTATTGCGCTTGTTGCGTCGATTCCAGTAAGCTTTGTCAGTGATATGTTGTCGCTGGATAAGGAAGATGCATTGACATATGCCCATATTATCCGTAGGGATGGCAGTTATGTAATTCGTGGCGGAAAGACTTATTTTGATAGTTATTTTGAACATATTAGAAATGATTGCGGAGCACATGCAAAAGGGTATATTGACCGATTGTCGGATGCAATGGCAGTTCGAGAAGATTTTGGCATGATTATGGAGAGTAGTGATGGCCGGCGGAATATGTATTGCAATGCGCTTCCATTTTCAGAGTGGTTTTTAATTACAATTATGCCATATGGTATGCTTGATGAAACCATAAACAATCTTAGCAATCAGTGGCTAGGCATGGCGATATTAAGCTGCGCTGTGATTATTGTTGCATTAATTTTGATTTTTATAAAATATTTCCAGATGACAAAGCAGCAGATGCAGGCATTGAACAAGGCACGTGAGGAAGCGATTGAAGCCAATAAGGCAAAGAGCGAGTTTCTCTCCAATATGAGTCATGATATCCGAACGCCGATGAATGCCATAGTGGGAATGACTGCGATTGCGACTGCGAACATTGACAATCAGCAGCAGGTACAAAACTGTTTGAAAAAGATAAGCCTGTCGAGCAAGCATTTGCTTGGATTAATTAATGACGTATTGGATATGTCAAAGATTGAGAGCGGAAAGATGACGCTGAATATGGATCGGATTTCCCTTAAGGAAGTGATGGAGAGCATTGTCAGTATTGTACAGCCGCAGATTCGTGCAAAGAAACAATCGTTTGATGTGCTAATACATGATATCATTGAGGAAAATGTATATTGCGACAGTGTTCGTTTAAACCAAGTATTATTGAATTTCCTTTCCAATGCAATAAAGTTTACGCCGGACGGCGGAACAATTCATGTGGCACTGCATGAGGAGGAATCGCCCAAGGGAGATGAATTTGTGCGTACACATATTCATGTTCGGGATGATGGAATTGGTATGACCCCAGAATTCCAGGAGAAAATATTTGAATCGTTTACAAGAGAAGACAGTATGCGAGTACGCAAAACAGAAGGTACAGGACTTGGCATGGCGATTACAAAGTATATTGTAGATGCAATGGAAGGTACAATTGAAATCCACAGTGAAATAGGTAAAGGAACGGAGTTTCATGTTGTTCTTGATTTGGAACGTGCGGAAGTGCAAGAGGAGGATATGGTGCTTCCAAACTGGAATATGTTGTTGGTAGATGATGATCAGGTGCTTTGTGAAGCTACGGTGCAGTCATTAAAGTCAATTGGCGTAAATGCACAGTGGGCGCTTGACGGTGAAACGGCGATAGAAATGATCGAGAAATGTAATAAAATGCATGATGATTTTCAAATTATTTTGTTAGATTGGAAGTTGCCGGGAATCAGTGGTATTCAGACAGCACGCCAGATTCGTGAGAAAAAAGGCGGCGATATTCCGATTCTTTTGATTTCTGCCTATGATTGGAGTGAGATAGAAGAAGAGGCGCGGGCAGCAGGAATTACAGGGTTTATTTCTAAACCTCTGTTTAAGTCCACTTTATTCTATGGACTGCGCCCGTATGCCGGTGAAACGAAATTAGAAGCGGCATCTGAGTCAGAAAAAGAGATTGATTTTAATGGAAAACATATTTTGTTAGCTGAAGATAATGACTTAAATTGGGAGATTGCGTCGGAACTGCTCTCAGAACTTGGTTTGATACTGGATTGGGCAGAGAACGGACAAGTTTGTGTAGAGAAATTTGAACAGTCAGAAGTTGGTTTTTATGATGCGGTGCTGATGGATTTGCGTATGCCTGTGATGAACGGCTATGAAGCGACAATGGCAATTCGTGCTTCCAGCCGTGCTGACGCGAATATTCCAATTATTGCAATGACGGCGGATGCGTTTTCGGAGGATATAAAGAAATGTCTTGACTGTGGGATGAATGCGCACGTTTCTAAGCCGATTGATATTAAAGAGGTTTCACGCCTGCTGGAACGGCATATGAAGGGCTAGCAAATAAATCGAAAAATATTGTTTATAAAGGTTATGGAATCATAAAAATGGAAATATAACATATATAGGAGCGCGAAGAAGGTCAATCTGCATCTGTGCGGACTGACCTATTTGCGTGTTTGGTGAGGTTTCAATGGCAAAATTATATTATTACTATGGCGCAATGAACAGTTCCAAGACTGCGAATGCATTGATGACACATTTTAATTATGAGGAGGTTGGACAGAAAGCACTGCTGTGCAAGACAGAAGCAGATACAAGGGACGGCGCACGTAAAATTCGTTCGCGTATAGGGCTGGAAATGGAGTGTGTGCTTCTGACAGAGCTCGAACAAATGACAGATGAGGAAATTAAGGCGTACAACTGTATTATTGTGGATGAAGTGCAGTTTGCCACAAAAGAGCAGATTGATTTTTTGTCGGATATTGTAGATTTTCTGGAAGTTCCAGTCGTTTGTTATGGATTGCGTGCAGATTTTCAGAATCATTTATTTGAAGGAAGCGAACGGCTGATAGCGATTGCGGACAGTATTCATGAAATAAAGACCGTCTGCTGGTGTGGGAAAAAAGCAACATGCAATGCGCGGTACAATGCGGAGGGGATTATCCGCGATGGCGAACAAGTAGTGTTGGGTGCAAATGATAGTTATGTAGCACTTTGCAGGAAACATTTTAAACAGGGAATGCTGGGGCCTGATAAAGTATACTAAGCGTCGAAAAGACTGACGCTAAGCATAACAATATGCACGCAGCCGCACAAAGGAAAATTGCCGCACGGCAAATCTTTTTGCCGTGCAGCATAACAAAACAGTATGACAAAAATGGATATCAATACACATATGTGTAAAGACAATTAAAGAGTGGAATCAGTATAAAAAACAGGAAAGGGTATATCCATATGGAGATTTTTGTACAGTTATTATTGTTGGCAGCGGGGTTTGCGCTGTTGGTAAAAGGAGCAGATTGGTTTGTGGATGGTGCTTCTAAAATTGCGGATAAATTTGGAATTCCGCATTTAGTAATTGGGCTTACCATTGTTGCGTTTGGCACAAGTGCACCAGAAGCGGCAGTCAGCATTAGTGCAGCGGCAAAGGGGAGTGTTGACCTTGCAATTAGCAATGTGCTGGGAAGCAATATTATGAATGTACTGCTAATTCTTGGGCTGGCGTCGATAATTTATCCGTTAGCAGTGAAAGCGTCATGTATTCATTTTGATATTCCTATTGTGTCAGGGATATCTGTGCTGTTGTTGGTATTTGGACTGGGGGATGGCATTATCGGAAGAGTAGAGGGAATAATTTTCTGGGTGCTGTTGTTGTGCTATATTATTTATATGATTCGCATGACACAAAAAGGTCAAGCACAGATGGAAGAAACGCCAGAAGCGTCGACAGAAGATAAGATCTGGAAGCTGCTGTTGTTAGTAGTGGTTGGTGGTGCAATGATTGTAATTGGTTCGGATGTTACAGTAGATGCTGCAACGGCAATTGCGTATGCGTTTGGTATGACAGAGCGTTTAATCGGCCTGACAATTGTCGCATTTGGAACATCGCTTCCAGAACTTGTTACTTCTTGTATTGCTGCAAAAAAGAAAGAAACCGATATTGCAGTAGGAAATATTGTAGGTTCGAATTTATTTAATATTTTATTTGTTTTAGGCACTACAGCGATAATTACACCAGTGGCGTATACATCCGCATTTATTTTCGACAATATTGTTGCAATTGCGGTAATGGTGCTTTTGTGGCTGTTTACAGTGCGGGGCAAAAGGTTAAGCCGCTTCGGCGGGGGTGTTATGCTGCTGTTGTATGCCGCATATTTTGCAAACTTGGTATGGGGAATTGTTCCCTAAAATTTTTGCCGGCTCATTGCGGAATTATGATATGCAGGATTTAGCGTGACATCTTGGTCAAACCATTCCGGCGGGATAAAGGCGTCTGCCATTTCCTGACTGTTAAACTCGATTTCAGCCATAATCAGAGGCGCAAAAGGGGGATCGAAGATGTCAAGTTCAATGGTAAGCTGCGGCGCAGGAAACGGAAGATAACGTTCTTGGTCAAACTGCGGATTTTCAAGGGGGATGCGGTAGCGTTTTTTTGTGATAATATTGCCATCAGCTTTGGCAAGCAGGTGCTGGTATGAGGTTTTGTCCAAGGGAAGATTGTATTCCTCATGCGCCATCATGCCAGCGCCTTTGTATGTGAGTGTGTATTTATCGCCGGATTGGCGAACCCTTACGACAGGGGCAATATTAAGATAAGCCTGCTCAATGGTTTGGCAAGGATAGGTTTCTAGGTCTGCCGGCAGGGATTTCAAGGTGAATTTGCGCTCAATTTCTATATGTTCCATTTTTTGTACTCCTTTCTGGCTTGGGCAGCAGTAAATGCTATGTCTTGTGTAAACAGAATTCGTATTTCTTAGATTCTCTAAAATTCTTAATTTATAAGTTTCAAAATTTCACTAATTATGTTAAAATAGTTTTATTATAATTGCAAGATATATTTTGAAGAATATAGTATGAAAAATGGAGGATTAGAGAATGAGTATCGAAATAACGCAAAGAGTCGGTATTTTTTTTGCAGCAGGTTTTGAGGAGATTGAGGCACTGACAGTAGTAGATTTATTAAGACGTACAGGAATTGAGGCGCTTTGTGTATCCATTGACAATGAAAAGCAAGTGACGGGCAGTCATAATATTACGGTTTTAATGGATACAGGAATTGATGCGCTTGATTTTGACAGTTTGGATATGATAGTATGTCCGGGAGGAATGCCAGGAACAAAACGATTGGAAGCCTGCACTAAGCTGACAGACAAAATAAAAGAATTTTATAATGATGGCAAGAGGATTGCCGCAATCTGTGCCGCACCGATGATATTTGGGCATATGGGGCTGCTGGAAGGAAAACCGGCGTGTATTTACCCAGGTATGGAAGCGGAGTTAAAAGGTGCAAATGTTGTCTACGACAATGTTGTAAGAGTGGAAAATGTAATTACCAGCCGTGGTATGGGAACAGCGATTGCGTTTGGGCTTCAGATTGTAGCGGAGCTTCTTGGCGAGAGTGCAGCACAGGAATTAGCGTATAAGATTGTATATCCATAGACTGTCCGCAAGCTGCCTGCTTACGGGTTGGGGTAGCAGAAGTGTCAATATAGGGAGGAGAAAGTATGACAGCATTGAGGAAAGAAGATGCTGATACAAAGGAAGGTTATACGGTTGAGGATATTTATGCCCTGCCGGAGGGAGAGCGTGCGGAACTGATTAATGGGCAGATTTATTATATGACGCTGCCAAGCAGAAGCCACCAGCGAATTGTCTTATCGCTAAGCCGGAAGATAGCGGATTATATTGAGGCGAATAAGGGTAACTGTGAGGTTTATGTTGCGCCGTTTGCTGTGTTTTTAAATAATGACGACAGCAATTATGTCGAACCTGATATTTCTGTAATCTGTGATACTTCCAGGCTGGATGAGAAGGGCTGTCACGGTGCGCCGGATTGGATTATCGAGGTGGTGTCCCCAGGAAATAAACAGATGGATTATCTTATAAAGCTTTTGAAATACAGCAACGCAGATGTGCGTGAATATTGGATTGTAGACCCATCGAGAGAACTGGTTACTGTATATGGATTTGAAAAGGAAACAACGGAACAGTATTCTTTCGGAGAGAATATTCCAGTAGGCATTTATGAGGGGGTTTCGATTCAGGTGATGTAGAATCAAAAATGATATATTGACAAATGTTAAGATAAAATTTATAGATCTTAGACTTTGTTTTTATAATTATGGGATTTATGCACAACTATTTTGACAATGGAGAAGGATAATGCTATAATAAAACAAAATGTGTACATTGAAATAATATATGTTTATTATATGATATTAGGGAAATTTAGTAAGAAGGTTTTGAAATGGTAATTACAGAACAGGAGTTTGAACGGATAACAAAATACATTAAGAAAAAGGCAGGTATTAACCTTACAGAGAAAAAAGTGCTGATTCAAGGGCGGCTGGGGAATTATCTGCAAAGAAACGGCTATCATTCCTATAATGAATTTATGGATTTGGTAGAGAAATATCCTACAGGCAAAGAAGCAAACCATTTAATGAATGCTCTTACCACAAATCATACTTTTTTCTGGCGGGAATATGAGCAGTTTTTATATTTAAGAGAACAAGTGATGCCAAAGCTAAAACAAAAAACAAGGGATTGGAGGATTTGGTGTGCAGCGTCTTCCACAGGAGAGGAACCGTATACGCTTGCGATGCTTTGTATGGATTTCCTGGGAATGGAGCATTCCAATTGGGATACCAAAATCTTAGCGACAGATATTGATACAAACGTTCTTGAGAAGGCGCAGCGCGGCGTATATACAAAGGAATCCGTCGAACAGCTTCCACAGCAGTATGTGCGCAGATTTTTCAAAAGTATCAGTCCTACCCAATATAGAGTAAAGGATGAATTAAAGAAAGAAGTGATATTTAGGCAGTTTAACTTAATGAATCAGCTGCCATTCCGTAAACCACTTCATGTTGTCTTTATTCGAAATGTTATGATCTATTTCGAGGATGCAACCAAGGAGCGGCTGCTCAATAATATTTATGATAAAATGGAGCCCGGCGGATACTTGTTTATTGGTTCTACGGAGTCTATTGGACAGACCAATACAAGATTTCGTTATATTCAGCCTTCAATATATAGAAAATAAACGAGGAAACAGAGTATGAGAAAATTGAAGCTGTTGGTAGTGACGGGAAGTTTTGAGTTAGGCTGTGCTTTAAGGAAAGTTCTGGAAACAGATAACAGTTTAGTGCTTGTAGCGGAAGCGCGGGATGCCTATTCTGCGCGAGATAAAATTATAAAATATGAGCCAGATGTTATGCTTTTGGGCAATGATCTTCCGCGTATGTCTGGTGTAACATTTTTGGAACGACTGATACCACAGTATCATATTCCCGCTGTGATGCTTGCTGATTCCCGTTATAAAGATAAGGCGTATGACGCGGGGGCAGCAGATTTTGTAGCATTTAATGAGCATGAAACAAATGGTGGAAGTTTAATAGAACGGCTGGTTTATGATAATATTGGATATCGGATAAAGAAAGCGGTGTATCCCAATTTGGATATGCTAACCGGAATGGCTTCACATCATGTACATGAATTCCAGTCCGCAGATGCTGCTTATTCTCGGAATATTATTGCAATCGGTGCTTCTACTGGAGGGACGGAAGCGCTTGTCACAGTAATGAAAGGGATACACAAGGATGCACCAGGCATTGTAATTGTGCAGCATATGCCAGAAGGGTATACGCAGATGTATGCCAAACGTCTTGATAACGAATGCGATGTATCTGTTAAGGAGGCAAAGACCGGAGATATTGTTCAGCGCGGACAGGTGCTTTTAGCACCCGGAGATAAACAAATGCGTATTGTTAAAATAAATCATCAGTATCAGGTAGAGTGTCATGTGGGACCAAAAGTAAGCGGGCACTGTCCTTCGGTTGATGTATTGTTCGAGTCCGTTGCAAGGGTTGCCGGAAAAGATGCAATCGGCGTACTCCTGACAGGCATGGGTAGAGATGGCGCGCAAGGACTTCTGGAAATGAGAAAAGCAGGAGCATATACAATTGGTCAAGATGAGAAATCTTGTATTGTTTATGGGATGCCCAAAGCGGCCTTTGATATCGGAGCTGTTACAGTACAAGTACCGTTAGAGCAGATTTCACAAAAAATTTATTATGAACTTGATAAAAAGTATTGAAAAAGGTTGCAAAATATAGTATTTGTATATAAGTTTAAGAACATATTAATCTAAGAACTAATTAATTTATTAAATAAATTGATTTAATATTATTAAATTATGAACTTTAGAAAGAGGAGGAGCAGCAATGAGAATTTTAATTGCAGAGGATGATTTTGCCAGCAGAAAGGTGATTTTAAAATTTCTGTCAGAGTATGGTGAATGTGATGTAACGGTGGACGGTATGGAGGCGATTGACGCTTTTATGATGGCACTAGAAGACGGTGACCCTTATGATTTAATTTGTCTTGACGTAATGATGCCGATTATGGATGGGTATCAGGCACTCAAGAATATCCGCGATATTGAGCGTGAACATAATATACCAGAGGAGGAAATGGTAAAGATTATTATGACTACTGCGCTAAACGAGCAGAAGAATGTAAAGAAAGCGTTTGAACTCGGCTGTACTGTATATTGCGCAAAACCCATCGATATGGATAAACTCAAAAATACATTGGAGATGATTGGACTGGTTTAAGAGGGCAAAGGCAGTGAAGTTATATTTTAAGGAGCAGGGATTTGTATGGAAGAAAATTTAGAAGAACTTGAATTGGAGCAGCAGGATATTAGGCTTGGAAAATATATGACATTTTCTGTTGGTAATGATGTATTTGGCATTGAGTTGAAATATGTCAATGAGATTATACAAATGCAGCCCGTAGCGCCGATTCCAGAGGTAGAACATTTTATTAAAGGGCTGATCAATCTGCGCGGAAAAATTATCCCCGTAATTGATGTGGCGGATCGCTTTGGTAAAGAAGCGTTTACGTACAATGACCGTACCTGCATTATTGTAGTGGAGGTGCATGGTGTTGAAGTAGGATTGATTATAGAGAATATTGCGGAGGTGGTATCCATAGATGAGGAGGATATTCTGCCGCCTCCTAATAACAACCGCGGTACAGCGCAAAGCAAGTTTATTAGAGGCATTGGGAAGATAGGGGACAGCGTAAAGCTGCTGCTGGATCCGGTAAAGCTGTTGAGCGACGACGCCCTTGATTTCCTTGACAGGCAGGAAAATGATGAGGAAGAATAAATGGTGAAAAGTCGGGAAGAATTTTTTTACTTTGTATTAAATCATTGTCAAGAATGCGTTATCCGATATAACAGTCAAGGTGTGATTGCATATTGTAATGACAGGCTTGTGGAATTGACAGGATATGGCAAGGAAGAGATCAAAGGCCATTATATTGGGGAACTTTTTCAAAATACATTTGAAGAAACACCAGAGGGCATACAGCTTGCGCCGATGTATCGTGATATGGATATGATTGAAACCGTTATGTATAGAAGAAACAAGACGTGTTTTCCCGTGGAAATACGAATTTTGCCGACAGATTACTATGACGAAGCACAGTTTATTTTAACGGCGGTTGATATGACGCGGTATAAGGAGAGCATACGGAAGGTAGAGGATGCGACACAACAGATGAAAGAGTCTATGAAGGCTCGTGATGCGTTTGTGGCAAATGTTACACATGAATTGCGCACACCGGTAAACGGTATTAAAGGTCATGCAGAACTTCTTATGGAGCAGGAGAAGGATTTCCAGAAAGCAAATTATTTAAAGCTGATTCATGACTGTTGTATAACGATGGAGGGGATTATCAACAGTATTTTGGATTTTTCAAAGCTCGAGGCTGGAAAGTTCCAACTCGATGAGAACCCATTTTCTTTTTATGCGTTTATGGAGAAAATAGAAAAAATGTTTTCCATGCTGACAATGCGCAAAGGCCTGCGCTTTACATTAAATATGTCGCAGGATATTCCGGATCGACTGATTGGTGATGAACTGCGCCTTACACAGATACTGAACAATCTTGTTTCTAATGCGGTAAAATTTACCGAGCAGGGATATGTTGGTATCGAGGTTTCCTTAAATACAAGGATAGATGACGAAGTTGAACTATTTTTTATGGTGGTGGATACTGGTATTGGTCTTTCTTTGGAGGATAAGGATAAGTTGTTTAAAAGCTTTTCGCAGGTAGATGCCTCTGTAACACGCAAATACGGCGGCACAGGGCTGGGACTTTCCATTACCAAAGAACTTGTCAATATGATGCATGGAAGAATTTGGGCAGATGGAGAGAAGGGAAAAGGTTCCAATTTTTCTTTTACGATTAAGTTAAGAATGGAGAAGGCTGGAGAAACAGATACAGAACCGGAAGCAAACGTTAGGATATGGAAGCCTGCTAATAAAGAGAGTAAATCAATGGCGGAGCAAGATTTAATGTATGAGTTCGGCAGTGAAATTAATATCCGTGAACTGAAGCGATATTTTGAAAAAATGAACATCAGTATGGATATGGATAACTGGCAGAAGACAGAGAGTTTTGCGGCAATGATTAAGCAGCTTCTTGCAGGCGGTTCTAAGGATTTGCAGAGGGCAGTGTTTCGTATGGAAATGGCGATCCGCAAGTCCAATATTGAGAAATCAAGAGAAAGCGCCGCAAAGGTCAAGGAATTACTTGCTCAAGAGATGGAAGGGCTGGTGATTTAACATGGATATGGGGCAGACACTCAAAGGGGATATCAGGATACTAATTGTAGATGATGTGGAGGTAAACCTGATAATACTTGAGGAAATTATTAAGGATATGGGATATTATCCGTTATGTGCGCAGAGCGTCAAGGAAGCACTGCAGATGATTCAGGACAGCGATCAGCTTCCAAGGGTTATTTTGTCTGATATTTCCATGCCGGAAATTGACGGTTTTTCGTTCTGTTCAATGCTGAAAAAAGACCCTTATACAAGGGATATCCCTGTGATTTTTATATCTGCTATGGATAGGGCATCCGATCTAAGCCAAGGGTTTGCGCTGGGCGCAGTAGATTACATATCGAAACCTTTTGATAAGACAGAGGTGGAGATGCGTATATCCACACACTTAAAATTGTATTCTATGCAAATGGATTTGGAAGAAAATAACAGAAATTTAAGTGTTGTGGTGGCACGGCAGATGGAGAAACTGCGGATAGAGCAGAAAAATATTATGACAGCATTTGCACGTTTAATTGAGCGCAAGGAAAATATTGGCAGTTCGCATTCCGAGAATATTTTGTATAACAGCAGGATTTTGGCGCTTGGAATGCAGTTTTCACCGATGTTTGAAGATGAAATCAGTGATGATTTTATTGATACCATTGAATCGAGTGCAGGACTGCATGATATTGGCAAAGTGATGATACCCGATTCGATTTTATTAAAGAATGGACCTTTGACAGAAGAAGAGCGCAAAGTAATTATGACGCACGCTGAAATCGGCGCTCAGACGTTGATCGATATTTATGATGGTACAGAGTATAATGATTTTGTGCGTATGGCAATAGACATTGCGTGGTATCACCATGAGAATTGGGATGGATCAGGATATCCTAAAGGATTGAAAGGCAAGGAAATTCCGCTTTCCGCTCGTATTGTGAAGCTTGTGGATGTTTTTGATGCAATGATTAATCAAAGGCGCTACCGCAACGCGATTCCGCTGGACAGAACATTAACTTATATTGAAGAAAACGCTGGAATTATGTTTGATCCGGACATTGTGCGTGTATTTATGAAAATATACCGTAATTTCCATGGTATTTGATTTTTTAGAAAAATCTACCACTCATAAAACATTCATCTCCGCTAATACTAGGATTAAGATAAGCGATAAAAAGCTTATCTTTGAAGATAGATTGTTAAATAGTATTAAAAAATTATTTCGGAGGTGTATGGATATGTCATCACAAAACAGATCAAACAGAGTAGAAGTTCCTGAAGCAAAGGCAGCATTAGATCGTTTCAAAACAGAGGTTGCATCTGAATTGGGTGTTAACTTAAAGGAAGGCTATAACGGCGACTTGACATCTAGAGAAGCAGGCAGCATCGGCGGCGAGATGGTAAGACGTATGGTAAAGAGCTATGAGGAATCTTTGAAATAAGAAATAGTGTGTAATAAACACTGAAAAAAACGACGGCCGTGTACTAAGGGATTGGTACACGGTCGTTTTTTATTTTCATAATAAGTTTTTTAATTATAGTCTTTTATTTTTTTTCGTTGTATGGTATAATCTTAAAATGATTGTACAAATTTATGTAATATTGTGCAAGTTCGATCGATAGGTAGTTTTTTATAAAAATACTTAATTATTTTTAGAAAAGAAGAATTATATAACGCTCAAGGAGGAAATGAAGCAAATGAGTTTACAGGTAGAAAAGTTAGAAGGTAATATCGCTAAGCTTACAATAGAAGCATCGGCAGAAGATTTTGAGAAGGCAGTTGACAAAGCTTACCAGAAAAACAAGAATAAGCTGAGTGTTCCGGGATTCCGCAAGGGCAAGGTACCACGCAAAATGATTGAGAAAATGTATGGCAATACAGTTTTCTATGAGGAAGCGGCAAATATTCTAATTCCTTCTGCGTATGCCAAGGCAATTGACGAGTGTACTGAGGAGGTTGTTTCACAGCCTAAAATTGAAGTTGTGCAGATTGAAGCCGGCAAACCTTTTATCTTTACAGCAGAAGTTGCGTTGAAGCCAGAGGTTACTCTTGGTGCATACAAGAGCGTAGAGATTGAGAAGGTAGATACAACGGTAACAGAGGAAGAGATTGACGAGGCTGTAAACCGTGAGCGCGAGAGTAATGCGAGAACGATTTCTGTTGAGGACAGGGCTGTGCAGGATGGCGACATGGTAGTGCTTGATTTTGAAGGATTTATGGACGGTGCTGCTTTTGAAGGCGGCAAGGGAGAAAATTATTCTTTGACCATTGGATCAGGAACATTTATTCCGGGATTTGAGGAGCAGCTTATCGGAGCAGAGATTGATAAGGAAATAACAGTGAATGTTACATTCCCAGAGGATTACCATGCAGAAGAATTAAAAGGCAAGAACGCAGAGTTTAAATGCACCATAAAAGAGATTAAAGAGAAAGAACTTCCAGAATTGGATGATGAGTTTGCAAGTGATGTATCAGAATTTGATACAATGGAAGAATATAGGGAAGATTTAAAGAAACAGCTCACAAAGCAAAAGGAAGAAACTGCCGAGGAGGAGAAGGGCGATAAAGTGGTTGAGGCAATTATTGCTTCTTCACAGATGGATATTCCTGAGGCAATGATTGAAACACAGCAGCGCCAGATGGCGGAGGACTTTGCACGCAGAATCCAGATGCAGGGGCTTTCTTTCGAGCAGTATTTGCAGTTTACAGGGCTGACAAGGGCAGACTTTATGGAGCAGATGAAGCCGCAGACGCTGAAGCGTATCCAGTCTAGGCTTGTGCTTTGCGCAATTGCAAAGGCGGAGAATATCGAGGCGACTGAGGAAGAATATCAGGAAGAAATTCAGAAAATGGCAGATAGCTACCATATGAGCGTGGAAGAACTAACCGATATGATGGGCAAATTCGAGGAGAAGGCTGTCCGCGAAGATATCTGCATGAAGAAAGCTTATGATTTAGTGGTAGAGCAGTGTGTGGAGGTAGAAAAATAAACAGCCGAGCAAAATTATTAAATATTTATGAAATGTTTGCACGATGGAAGGAATTGCGATATACTGATTGATATCAGTATATCGGCTGTTAGAATTGAAAATGGAGGTAAAAGCCGTGAGTTTAGTCCCATATGTCATTGAACAAACAAGCCGTGGAGAACGTTCGTATGATATCTATTCCAGATTATTAAAAGAGCGTATTATTTTTCTCGGTGAAGAAGTAAATGAGGTAACTGCCAGCTTGACAGTGGCACAGTTATTGTTCTTGGAAGCGGAAGATCCGGATAAGGATATTCAGCTATACATTAACAGCCCGGGTGGTTCTGTTACCGCAGGCATGGCAATCTATGATACAATGCGCTATATTAAATGTGATGTATCAACAATCTGTATTGGTATGGCGGCAAGCATGGGGGCATTCCTTCTTGCAGGCGGTACGAAAGGGAAAAGACTAGCACTCCCAAATGCAGAGATTATGATACATCAGCCACTTGGCGGGGCGCAAGGGCAGGCAACTGAGATTGAGATTGCTGCCAAACATATTTTGCGTACCAAGGAGAAATTAAATAAAATCCTTTCAGAGAATTGTAACCAGCCTTATGATATTATTGCAGCAGATACAGAGCGCGACAATTGGAAAACTGCGCAGGAGGCTTGTGAGTACGGTTTGATTGACAGGGTAATCACAGACAGAGCGGAGCAGAAGGAAGATTAATAGTATGAATAAAGTGGTATGAATATGAGTAGAGGGAGAAAAGTGATGGCAGGAAAAAGCACTGATGGAAGGGTTCGCTGTTCGTTTTGCAATAAAACACAGGATCAGGTCAGAAAGCTGATTGCGGGGCCGGCTGGTGTTTACATCTGCGACGAATGCGTTGATATTTGTGCTGATATTATTGATGAAGAATATGACGAGGAGCAGTATGATGGAGGCATTGAAATCAATCTGCTCAAACCTGTAGAAATCAAAGAATTTTTGGACGAATATGTAATTGGTCAAGAGGAAGCAAAGAAGGTTTTGTCTGTGGCGGTTTATAATCATTATAAGCGCGTTTTGGCAGAGAAAAACTTGGATGTGGAACTTCAGAAAAGCAATATAATTATGATTGGCCCGACAGGATGCGGCAAGACATATGTGGCGCAGACTCTTGCCAAGATTATTAATGTACCATTTGCGATAGCGGATGCAACAACATTGACAGAGGCAGGCTATGTAGGAGAGGACGTAGAGAATATTCTGTTAAAGCTGATACAGGCGGCGGACTATGATATTGAACGTGCGCAGTATGGGATTATCTATATCGACGAGATTGATAAGATAACAAAGAAAAGCGAGAATGTATCCATAACAAGAGATGTATCTGGCGAGGGTGTACAGCAGGCACTTTTAAAAATTGTGGAGGGTACGGTTGCGAGTGTGCCGCCGCAGGGAGGAAGAAAGCACCCGCATCAAGAACTGATTCAGATAGACACGACGAATATTTTGTTTATCTGCGGAGGTGCGTTTGACGGATTGGATAAAATTGTGGAAACAAGGCTTGACCGCAAATCCATTGGTTTTAATAAAGAGATTGCGGAAAAGTCACAGCGTGATATTGGTGCTGTGCTTAAGGAGGTAACGCCGCAGGATTTAACAAAGTTTGGCTTAATACCAGAGTTTGTAGGGCGTGTTCCAATTAATGTGTCCTTAGAGGGGCTTGATAAGAATGCGCTGGTGCGGATTCTAAAGGAGCCAAAGAGCGCGCTGATTAAACAGTATCAGAAATTATTTGAATTTGATAATGTAAAGCTTAGCTTTGAGCCTGACGCGATAGAGATGATTGCGGAGAAGGCGCTAGAGAGAAAAACTGGCGCCAGAGGTCTGCGTTCCATCATGGAAAGCGTTATGATGGATGTTATGTATGAAATCCCCTCCGATGAAACCATCGAAAGCTGCATAATTACGAAAGAAGCAGTTGAGGGAACCAGTCAGCCTTTCCTAGTGTATCGTGAAGCACGTAATGAACGCGAGAAAAAGGCGAGGTAAATTGATGAATGCGTGAAAATGCCGCCTTGCAATAGGCGGCGTTTTTGGTATAGGAAAGTAGGTTATAGATGAGCAGATTGGAATTACCTTTGGTAGCATTACGCGGATTAACCGTGCTGCCGGATATGATGATACATTTTGATTTGAGCAGAGAATATTCCAAAAATGCGGTAAACCATGCGTTAAATGGGGAGCAGCAGATATTTTTGGTAGCGCAGAAAGATCCTGACGAGGAGGAAATATCGGTAGAAACACTATATACTGTCGGAACAGTTGCTGCCGTCAAGCAAGTGACAAAGCTTCCGAATGATATTGATCGGGTAATGGTGGAAGGGGTGTCTAAGGCAAAATTGACAGAATTGGCGCTTCTTGAAGGGGACGGTGCATTTTATAACGCTGTTGTGGAACAGCCGGAGGAGGAGGAACTTGAACCGGCAAAAGAGGAAGCGTTTGTGCGTACATTAAAAGAAGTGTTTGCAACATATGTGCGATTTTATCCAAAAATCGGCAAAAGTGTAAATCGCTATTTTGACGAGGGAAGCCGCCTTGCAATTCTAATCGATCAGGTGTTGGCAAATACGCCATTTTCATATGAACAGAAGCAGGCAGTCATTGAAGCGGAGGGCTTGGAGAACCAGTGCGGCGAACTTGTCAGCCTGATTATGAATGAGGCGCAGATTGCGTCAATACGGACACAGCTTGCAGTAAAAATAAGGGAAAAAATCGACAAAAATCAAAGAGAATACATTCTTAGGGAGCAATTGGAGTATATTCATGAGGAACTTGGCGATAATGATCAGTATTCTGACGTGGAGCATTTTGAGCAGGTGTTAGAGAAGCTAAAGGCAGATGCCGAAGTAAAAGAGAAGATAAAAAAAGAAATTTCGCGCTATAAAACGGTTATGGGTGTTAATTCGGAGAGCACCGTAGAGCGGATTTATATCGAAACGCTTTTGGAACTGCCTTGGAATAAAGTATCCAAAGATACCAATGATATCCATAAGGCGGAGGAGATATTAGAGCGTGACCACTATGGGCTGGAAAAGGTAAAAGAGCGTATTATAGAGTATCTGGCAGTACGAACGCTTACCAGCAAAGGCGAAACGCCGATTTTATGCTTAGTGGGACCACCCGGAACCGGCAAAACGTCCATTGCAAAGTCAATAGCAGAGTCCCTGAACAAAAAGTATGTGCGAATTTGTCTTGGCGGTGTGCGGGATGAAGCAGAAATCCGTGGGCATAGAAAAACTTATGTCGGTGCAATGCCTGGCAGAATTGCTAATGGATTAAAGCAGGCTGGTGTCAGCAACCCCTTAATGCTTTTGGATGAAATTGACAAGGTAAGCAGCGATTATAAAGGGGATACGTCGGCTGCACTGCTTGAAGTGCTTGACCCTGAACAAAATTGCCGTTTCCGCGACCATTATATCGAAATTCCACTGGATTTATCAAGGGTGCTATTTATTGCTACAGCAAACGACGCGGGAAGGATTCCAAGGCCGCTTTTGGATAGAATGGATATTATTGAAGTTGGAAGCTATACAGCGAATGAAAAATTTCATATTGCGAAAAAATATCTAATGACAAAACAGCTTAAAAAGAATGGATTAGGCGAGGCGCAGCTAACGGTAAGTGACAATGCGCTGAAAAGTATTATTGCAAATTATACAAGGGAAGCCGGCGTCCGCAATCTGGAACGTAAATTAAGCGCAGTATGCAGAAAGGCAGCATTGGAAATCCTAAAGAGAGAACCGCAGAAAGGACAAAACAGCAATGCGAAGCACGTAGAACAAAAAGGAATTAAAATTTCTAGTCAAAATATTGAGAAATATTTAGGAAAACCACGCTATAAAGTGGATATGGCAAATGAAACGGATGATGTAGGTATTGTCCGTGGGCTTGCATGGACGAGTGTTGGCGGCGATACGCTACAGATCGAAGTAAATGTAATGCCCGGAAAAGGCGAGATTGAGCTAACAGGGCAAATGGGTGATGTAATGAAAGAATCGGCGCGCACAGGAATCAGCTATATTCGTTCGATTGCGTCGCAGTATAAAGTCGCAGCAGAGTTCTTTAAGGAAAATGACTTCCATATACATATTCCAGAGGGGGCAGTACCTAAAGATGGGCCGTCTGCTGGAATCACAATGGCAACTGCGCTGCTTTCTGCGATTACAAATACACCTGTAAAAGCAAAAGTTGCAATGACTGGAGAAATAACACTGCGTGGAAGGGTACTGCCGATCGGCGGTTTAAAAGAGAAACTTTTAGCGGCAAAAACGGCTGCTATTACAACAGTTTTAGTTCCAAAGCGTAATGAGAAGGATGTTGCCGAGATATCTAGTGAGATAAAAACAGGAATGGAGATTGTTTTTGTGGAAACAATGGAGGAAGTTGTGACGCTGGCATTTGCAACAAAACCCAGGAAAGGTCTAATGCGTTCAAAGTCCAAAAGTAAAAAGGATAACGAAACAGCCACGCCACAAAATATGGAGAAATAAGCATGGTAATAAAAAATGTTAGCCTAGAAACTGTGATTGGCGTAACCAGCCCAATTCCCAAAAATCAATTGATAGAGATTGCGTTTGCTGGAAAGAGCAATGTGGGGAAATCGTCGTTAATCAATGCATTAATGAATCGCAAATCACTGGCGCGTATAAGTGCACAGCCTGGAAAGACGCAGACGATAAATTTTTATAATGTAAATCATCAATTATACTTTGTGGATTTGCCGGGGTATGGTTATGCGAAGGTAAGCTTGGAGGAAAAAGAAAAATGGGGCAAAATGGTGGAAAAGTATCTGCACCAGTCGAAAATGCTCCGCGCAGTTTTTTTGCTGGTGGATATTCGGCATGAGCCGTCTGCTAATGACAAACAAATGTACGAATGGATTCGGGCAAATGGTTTTCAGCCAATTATTATCGCAACAAAAGCCGATAAAATTAAGCGCAGCCAGTTGCAGAAGCAGGTTAAAATAGTAAAAACAGGGCTTGGCATAAAAGGAAATGATGTAATAATTCCTTTTTCCGCACTGTCGAAGCAGGGCAAAGAGGAGATATATGCACGGATAGATCAGATACTAGCAGCAGACATCCCAAGTGCGGTACAGCCCGCGGAGGAACGCCATGAGGGATAAAATCGAGAGAAATAGAAATTGCAAGCTTGTAGTGAATTTATTGATTTCATTAGCTGTGTTTCTTTTGATGATTCTGCTGGTGCCGCGCTTTTTGGTGTTTTTTATGCCGTTTATTATTGGATGGATTATTTCCTGCATTGCCAATCCGCCGGTGGTTTTTCTGGAACGAAAATTAAAAATACGGCGTAAAGCGGGCACGGTTATGGTGATTATCTGCACAATAGCGGCAGTAACAGGACTTGGTTATCTAGTTTTTTCCATATTGTTTCGGCAGTTGTCAGGTTTTATCACGGATATACCAGAGATGTGGAACGTTGTAATGCAGGATTTAAACAATTTTGGAAGTACAATAACACAGTATTTTGGCAATGTACAGCCGAATTTGGAGGGGGTGTTTGACAATATCGGCGATTTGCTGGGAGAAGCGATAACCAATCTTCCGGCGACCTTGGATTTTAAGTCTTTTGCGGGCATGGGTTCCATGGTTGGCAGTATTGCGAGCGTTATTATTTCCATTATTATGTGTATGTTGTCCGCTTACTTTTTTATAGCAGACAGGGAATGGGTTGGTAAGTTTATCGAGCGTGTTGTGCCGGAGAGTGTTACCCGAAAATATGATGTCTTTTATGGAAGTTTGAAACAGGCAGTTGGCGGCTATTTTAAAGCGCAGTTTCGCATAGAAATATGGATGTATCTGTTAATTTTAATTGGTCTTTTTGTGTTGAAAGTGCGCTATGCGCTGATTGTCGCGCTGTTAATTGCTTTTCTTGATTTTCTTCCTTTTTTTGGTACAGGTACAGTATTTGTACCATGGGCGATTATTAAGGCACTAAGCGGCGATTATATTCGTATGATAGGATTTCTAATTATCTGGGGCGTGGGGCAGTTTGCACGGCAGTTAATCCAGCCGAAAATTATGGGTGATTCTATTGGAATGGAGCCGATTCCTACTTTGTTTCTGCTCTTTATTGGATATCGTCTGGGAGGTGTCGGCGGTATGCTGGTTGCAGTACCGATTGGCATTATTGTTGTGAATATGAATGAAGCTGGATTTTTTGATACGCCCAAATACAGTTTGAAAATCCTAATTGCGAATATAAACCGTTATCGGCGACTGGATGAAGAGGATATGCGCATATTGGAGGACAAGGAAAAATAAAATGCAGAATTTTAAGATTACCATTCAATATGAAGGAACACGCTATCAGGGATGGCAGCGGCAGGAATCAACAGCCAATACGATTCAGGGGAAGCTTGAAGCGATTCTTGCGAAAATGACAGATCAGCCGTTTGCACAGGTAGATGGTTCTGGCAGAACGGATGCCGGTGTGCATGCCTATGGACAGGTGGCAAATTTTAAACTGGAAACAACCAAGACAGCACATGAAATTATGGCATATCTAAATGAGTATTTACTAGAAGATATACGAGTGGTGTCAATTGCTGTAGTACCAGAGCGGTTTCACAGCAGACTGAATGCAAAAAGAAAGATTTACCGCTATCGAATTTGGAATACAGCGGTTCCCACAGTATTTGAACGACGGTATGTCTATGTGCTGCCAGAGCCTTTGCATATCACGGCAATGCAGCAGGCGGCTTCGTTTTTGATCGGTAGGCATGATTTTAAAGCGTTTACTTCCAGCAAAAAAGGAAAGAAATCGACAGTGCGCACAATAGAGTGCATTACAATTGAACGGCTGGGAAATGAAGTGGTACTAACCTATCAAGGCGATGGATTTCTATATCATATGGTGCGCATTGTCACTGGAACGCTTGTGCAGGTTGGATTGGGAATGCGCAGCGCGGACTCGGTTGCAGCGCTTTTGGAAAATGGTAAAAGGGAGCACGCAGGCGTATTGCTTCCGGCAAAGGGGTTGTGTCTAATGGAGGTACAGTATTAAATGGATGATAAAGGGCTTTCACAGGCCTCCGAAGGAAAAAAAGCACTGATAACAGGTGCATCAAGAGGAATCGGCAAGGCGATAGCAGTTGCACTTGCTGCGGAGGGCTATGACTTATTTTTGACCTGCCGCCAAAATAAAGCATTACTTTTGGAAAATGCTAAGGAGTTAGAACAAAAGTTTTCAATATCCTGCCATTGTTATGCATTTCCTATTGCCAAGGAGGATAAAGTAAAGGAGTTGTTTGCGGAGATTCCTTATCTGGATGTGCTGGTAAATAATGCCGGCATTTCTTATATTGGACTTATGACAGATATGTCATATTCTGCATGGAAAGATGTGATAGATACAAATTTAAACGCATGTTTTTTAACGTGCCGGCAGGCGGTTCCACGCATGGTACAACGGCAAAAGGGGAAAATTATTAATATTTCCTCTGTTTGGGGAAACGTGGGTGCATCAATGGAAGTGGCATATTCTGCATCAAAGGGAGGAATGAATGCCTTTACCCGCGCTCTGGCAAAGGAACTTGCGCCAAGCAATATTCAGGTCAATGCAATTGCCTGTGGCGTGATTGACACCGATATGAACCGCTGTTTTGACCAGAATGAAATGGAATCCTTAATTCAGGAAATACCGGCTGATCGTATGGGGAAAGCAGAGGAAGTGGCGGAATTGGTAAGGACTTTAACAGAAGGAAATGCATATTTAACAGGGCAGGTTATTACATTGGACGGCGGATGGACTTAGAAATTAGAATAGAGGAGTGTTTTATTATGTATGATTTATTGATTTTGGGTTCTGGGCCGGCTGGACTTGGGGCGGCGATTTATGGGATGCGTGCTGGTTTAGAACTGGCGGTTGTGGATAGAAGTTCTATTAGCGGAGGGCAGGTACTGACAACGTATGAGGTTGATAACTATTTAGGTTTTTCCGGTATCAGCGGCAGCGAAATTTCTGATAAGTTTCGGGAACACGCGGATAATCTGGGTGTTCCTTTTGTAACAGCAGAAGTATCAAGGATTGAGCGGCACGAAAATATTTTTGTGCTTCACACAGACAAGGAGGACTTGGAAGCAAAAGCCGTGATTTTAGCAACAGGCGCAGCGCATTCTATGCTTGGTGTTCCCGGAGAGTTAGAGCTTGCAGGCCGTGGAGTTTCTTACTGTGCAACCTGTGATGGCGCATTTTTCCGCAAGCGTACAGTAGCTGTTGTGGGTGGTGGTGATGTAGCTGTTGAGGATGCTATTTTCCTTGCTGCGATATGCAAAAAGGTTTATCTTATTCACAGACGTGACGCGCTCCGTGCGGCGGACAGTCTGCAAAAAAAATTAATGTCCCTTGAAAATATCGAAATTTTGTGGAATAGTGAAGTCAAGGAAATTCAGGGGCAGGATATGGTAGACCATATTTTGGTCTATAATAATAAAGAAAAAAGTGAACAGCAGTTTCCAGTAGATGGCATTTTTATTGCTGTTGGCGTAGAACCTAACACACAATTGTTTGAGGGACTTGTGGAGATGGATGAGGGTGGTTATATTATTGCGGATGAGGGCTGCGAAACTTCGGCTGCGGGATTGTTTGCAGCGGGGGATATCCGCAGAAAGCCAATGCGTCAGATTATTACAGCGGTTGCCGACGGTGCGAATGCCATTCACTCAGTGCAGAACTATTTCCGTGGGATGTAAGGCTGTACTTCTACGAACTGTGGTGCACATCTGGCAAAAACAGATTTTAGACAGGCTTTCAGCACTATGTGAATAATAAAAAAATATTCGTTCACAAATATTTTACATTTTTACAAATTGTTAAAAAATAGGTGAATTTGCTTAAAATATAAGCGAATATAATTGAAAATCGGTGATTATTTATAAAAAAACGGCAATTTTGTGTGCTCTTTTTATGATTTCAACAATTAGATAGAGAATCTGGTGAAAAATCATAACTTGACATTTTATACAAGATATGTTACTTTATTTTCATGGGGCGTAATAAATTTGTAACAATTTGTTTCCAATATGAAATATTTCAATAAAAATAGCTTGAAAATAAGAAAAGCTTGAATATAACAAAAGCTTGAATATGAAGGTAGTTTTAAAACGAAAATAGCTTTAAAATAAAAATAGCTTGAAATTAAGAAAATATTGAAAACAAAAAATTGGAATAAATGATGTTAAAATATAATGATATCCAAATAAAACGATATCAAAATATAAAGATAATGAAAATAGGAACTGGTATAAAATAGTTATAGTTTTTTTGTAACAGATTCTTTGGTATTTGTATACACCATATTTTGGAGGATGAAATCATGAACAAGCACGGAATGAAGATTGCAGCGTGTGCCTTGGCAGGAACATTTGCTCTTTCCGGATACCAGATGACACTTGAAGCACGTATTAACCGCTCGGCAAATATACCAGCAGCAGGTATTGCAGTGGTATTGGACGAGGGAAGTACGATACAGGATCTTCAGGTAGAAGTAGTTCAAAACATAGCATATCTAGAAAGTGTTTCGGGTATTCAACCCAATATTTTAAATGCAGCAAAGAAAAGTGTTCTTGCAGACACATCAGCCAATGGTGTATTGGCACAGAATATACCGGCGGAGCAGGCAGAATCAGTAGAAAATCAAGATAACGGTGAGATTTCTGGACAATCAGAAACAGTGCAGGATGCCAGAGAAACGAATGTAAATGACGAATCTGTAGAGAACCGTCAAAGCGAAGATAACCAGACACTAGAAAGTCAGGAAGAGGAAAATCAAGAACAAAACAGTCAGACCATAGAAGAGCAGAGCAGCCAGACGGTAGAAACACAAGAGCAGGAAAGCCAAACTTTAGAAAATCAGGAGCAGAATAATCAGCAAAGCACAGAGCAGCAGGAAGAATCCAGTGTAGATGATACGAATCCAGAAAGTATGGATGAGAGCACGTCAGAAAACGATACAAGCGATAGGGATCAGGAAAGCGAAACTTTTGAGGAGGATGTGTTAAGCGAGAACACTCAGACAAGTGTAGGATTTTCTGCTATAGAGTTATATGAAGCAAAAGAAGTTGAAGAAACCTCTACTGAGGAGGAAACCAAGGAAGAAGAGCAGGATTTCTCGGGGCTTGTTATTGCAAGAGTCAATAACTATGTTAATGTAAGAAGTATGCCAAGTGAAGACGGCGAGATTGTTGGCAAGTTGTATGATAAATCAGTCGGAGAGTTTATTGAGGAGCAGGACGGTTGGTATAAGATTAAATCTGGAAACTGTACAGGATTCGTGAAAGGTGAGTTCTGTGTGGTAGGAGAGGAAGCAGAGCAGTTAGCCAAGGAAGTCGGCACCACATATGCAATTGTCAATACGACAACGCTTAAGGTAAGGAAAGAAGCAAGCACAGAGTCCGCAGTGTTGGGGCTTGTGCCGATTGGGGAAGAATTGATTGTAGTTGAAGAACTTGATGGCTGGGTAAAGATTGCCATTGAGGAGGGCGACGGCTATGTATCAAGAGATTACGTTAATTTAAGAACAGATTTTGTCTGTGCAGAGTCAAGAGAAGAAGAAGAGGCACGGCTTGCGAAGGAAGCACAGGAACGCGAGCAGGCAAGAGCTGCTGCAACAGCAGCAGAAGCTTCCAGAGCAAAGGAGAAAGCAAAAAAGGAAAGTCAAGATGCAAGTAAAAATGAAGCTGTTATTGTGGCAGCGCAGAGTACAGCAGCAGCTTCACAGGGCAGCGAGATTGGTAAAGCCGTAATTGATTATGCAACACAGTTTGTTGGTTATCCTTATGTTTATGGCGGTTCCAGCTTGACAAATGGAACGGATTGTTCTGGTTTTGTAATGAGCGTATATGCAAACTTTGGTGTAAGCCTTCCGCATTCATCTTCTGCACTTAGAAGCAAAGGCTATGATGTTGGCGGATTAGAGAATGCACAGCCTGGCGATATTGTATGCTATTCTGGTCATGTAGGCTTGTATGTTGGTAACGGTCAAATCGTACACGCCAGCACAAGCAAAACAGGAATAATTGTATCAAGTGCTACGTATAGAAATATTTTATCCGTAAGAAGGATATTCTAAACATATCAAAACAAAAAATAACATAAAAATAATTAGAAAACGCCAAGGACAATTCCTTGGTGTTTTTTTATGCACACGAACGCGGAAAGGAAATTTAGGGCTGTTGCAATAAGCTTTGATGATACAAGATATGGTATAAAATGCAGTACAGTATTATAATATCTTGTATATGTTTCCCTTAATGCGACAGCCCCTACTCGATTGCACAGATATTTTCTTCACTTGATTTATGATAAGAAATTATCGAACAAAAACTTAATTAAAATTATTCCAATTCGACTAAAAATCAACTAAAAAATAGTATTAGGTAAAATGCACAAAAATCGAACAAACATAAGTTCTGACACAACAGTCATTTTTTTTACAATTCACAAGTTATCCACAACAGAAAAGACAAAAAAATGAATAAAATCGACTTATACACCGACTTATCCACATTATCCACATAAATTAATAGGATTTTGTGTGGATAACAATACAACCAATAGGAACAGAAGTTTTGTGAAAATTTCCTAATTCTAATTAAATTTTGCATCAATTGTATCTCAAAAATCGAACAAGAACATCATTTTATATGAAATGTAAAAATACAAGATACAAAGATATAATATAGAATCCGGCAATTCTTTCACAACAACGGATTGAAATTCAATAGTGAATGTGGTAAAATAGGGAAAATATTGAAAAAATAGGAACGATTTCCAGAGAGTACATAATCAACACAAAACAAGTAAACCGAAAACAAGATTATTATGACAAGTAAACGGAAAACAAGATCATTATGACTAATAAACGAAAAACAAGATCATTAAAATAATTAAACTAAAAAGAAGGGCAGTACAATGGAAAATTATAAAAAAGAGTTTATTGAATTTATGGTTGACAGCAATGTATTAAAGTTTGGTGAGTTTACCTTGAAAAGCGGAAGAAAATCTCCCTTTTTTATGAATGCAGGCGCATATGTAACGGGCACGCAGCTTCGGCGGCTGGGACGCTTTTATGCGCAGGCAATTTATGAAAACTACGGTTCAGATTTTGACGTGCTTTTTGGACCGGCGTATAAGGGGATTCCGCTTGCGGTAGCAACAGCTATGGCGTTTAGTGAATTGTACAATAAGGATATTCGCTATTGTTCTAATCGCAAGGAGATAAAAGATCACGGTGATGTGGGGATTCTGTTGGGAAGCGAACTGCATGATGGGGATAAAGTCGTTATTATTGAGGATGTTACTACTTCTGGTAAATCCATTGATGAAACGTTCCCTATTTTAAAGGAGCAGGCGAATGTGGATGTTGTAGGGCTTATGGTTAGCCTAAACCGCCAGGAGCGCGGCAAAACCCAAATTAATGCACTGGCAGAAATTCGGGAAGTATATGGTATCGAAACCGGAGCAATTGTAACAATGGAGGAAGTGATTGCGCATCTCTACAATAGGAACTATAATGGCAGAGTGCTGATTGACGATACGATTAAGGAAGCGATTGACGCATATTATGTGCAGTATGGTGCAAAATAAGAATTTTTAAAGTTTGCAGTATAGTTTGGCAAGGCAAAATGGCAAAAGTTTTGTGGCTAGGCAAGGCAAAATGGCAAAAGTTTTGTGGCTAGGCAAGGCAAAATGGCAATGGTTATGTGGTATAGAAGGGAGGATTTAATGGACGAGAAAATATATAAAGCAATGGGACGTGCTGGAGCACTTTCAATTATTCTTGGAGTGGTTTTGATTGTTGTTGGGCTGACAAGTGGTATTTTGCTTTTGATCAGTGGAGGACGGCTTTTAATTGGGAAATCTAAGATTTTATTTTAATAGGGACTGGCATGGGCATTCCTATGAAAGAAAATTTCATAAGAATGCCTTTTATCAGGGAAAGGATAGGCGGTAATGTTTCGGTTTTTAAATAAATCCGGCTATATTTTTACAAATAAGAAAAATCCAAAACGTGGTATTATGTCTACGGTTTTGGGAATAATATCGGTCGTTTCCGTGTGCATCGCCGTATATCTAACCTACCGCAATCGCGGCGATGCTCCGATGCAGTACGGCGCTGTGATTGTGCTTTCGATTATCTATGCAGGAATAGGGCTGATACTCGGCATACGTTCTAGTATGGAACAGGATATTTTTCGCTTTTTTCCGGTAACGGGAATTTTGTTTAATGTTGCGGCTATGGCGGCTTGTAGTTTTATTCTTTATATGGGAGTGGTTTAATATGGCAGAAACAGTAGTTTTACAAGAGAGATATGGGCTTTCCTGTGAGAGAATTCGTGAGATTGCAAAGGTACAGGAAGTTTCGACAGTTTACAAAGATTATTTTCAGAGAACAGCAGCATTTATTGTACAGGTGATGGAAACTTATGAACGTGTGCAGCAGGGGGCATTCTGCCAGTCAGGAAATATGGCTGGTTTGGAGGAACTGCGCACTGCAAACAAAGCACTGTATACAGATATTTTGGAGGAGAATTATCATAATAGCTATGCAAATCCAACATATGCCTGTGCACAGCTTGGTGATGGTTTTGGCAAACTGCTTTGTTTTCTTTACACAGAACTGCGCAGTATAATAGCAGATGCATTCGAAAACCGAATTGAGGAATTAATTATCCGCATGGAATTGTTTGTGGAAGTTTATAATACATTTGCATATGCAAAATCCGAGGCAGATTTAGAAGATTTGCCGGAAAAAGCGGGTGTGCCTTTAGAGAGCGATATTCGGGAAATTTTATATTGGTTTGTAAGCGACTATTCGGAAACAGCGGCTGCATGGCGTGTTCAGTCACAGGTAGATCCCGCATGTGATTTCGCAGTAAAGATTATTATGGACAGTGACTTAAATGATCTTCGCTATCTGTATCAATATGGAGAGTATATTACAGCAGATATAGAGCGTATGGCACAGTATCTCAATACATTGCCCAAGGAGCGTATTCAATTGATTGCGGATACGTATACAGAGGGATATCGCATTGGATTTGTAAAAGGGAACAAGGATTTAAGTAAGAAGGAAACCGTTGATATTCATTATGTACTCGGTTTTGAGCGTGTTGTACGGGCAGCAATTCGCAATTTTGAAAAATTGGGGTTAAAGCCTACAGCGTATCGGGCACATGACAGTATTTTTTATCGTAGGGGTGCAGGCAAGGCAGGATATTATGGCGCAATTGCAAATAAGCAATTTGATTATGATCATAAGGATGATATGGCACTGTTTTTGGATAAAAAATTGACAAATCGTAAACTGGAAGTTTTAAAACTTGCCTTTGAGGAAAATAAGGAGAAGGCGGCAAAATACGCAGGCCCTGCTGTAATAGAGGTGTTTGGCGATATACCGTTTTCACCAATATATAAAAAAGAAGCTTGTACATTGGACAGTGAACAGCAGAAACTTTCCGCTGAGTATAGAGGGTTGGCAGCAGATTTGCGCAGTCAGTATATTAAGGAGGAAGAGCGGAGCTTTACGATTATCGCTTTTCCCGTTCCAGCGATTGGCGAGCAGTTTGAAGAGATTTTTGATGAAACAGTGAAATTAAACACGCTGGATTATACAACCTACGAGCGGATTCAGGCGAAAATGATTAACATACTCAATCAGTCCAATTATGTGGAAATTAAAGGAATGAACGGCAATAAAACAGACTTGCGTGTACAGCTTTATCCAGTGAAAAATCCAGAGAAAGAAGCAATATTTGAAAATTGTGTTGCCGATGTGAATATTCCAGTGGGAGAGGTGTTTACAACGCCTGTTTTAGAGGGAACAAACGGCAGGCTGCATGTAAGCCGTGTCTTTTTAAACGAATTAGAATATCACAATCTGGAAATGGTGTTTGCGGATGGCAAGATTGTGGAGTACACTTGCACAAACTTTGCAACAGAGGATGAAAATAAAAAGTATATCAAAGATAATGTATTATACCATTATGAATCGCTTCCAATGGGAGAATTTGCAATTGGCACGAATACAACAGCATATATGACTGCGAAAAAATATAATATTGCAAGTCGTTTTCCGATTTTAATTGCAGAAAAAACAGGCCCCCATTTTGCTGTTGGTGATACCTGCTATTCCAGAAGCGAGGATGTAAAGGTGTATAATGAGGATGGTAGAGAAATTATAGCTAGGGATAATTCGGTTTCGCTTCTGCGTAAGACAGATCCTACAAAAGCATATTTTGGCTGTCATACGGACATTACAATTCCCTATGATGAACTTGGCTCAATTATTGCCTATAATCAGGAAGGAAATGCCTTTCCAATTATTGAAAATGGGCGATTTGTGTTGGAGGGAACACAAGAATTAAATAAGGCATTTGATAAATAAGAACATTTGTTTACAAAATGTTTACAATAAATTTTATTGACGGATAGGCGGATAGTCGTTAAACTATAGGTTGTGGCATGATGATGTTGCAGCAGTTTTTTAGGAAAGGAGAAATTATGGCACAGGTTGGAATTGTTATGGGGTCTGATTCAGATATGCCAGTGATGGCAAAGGCAGCAGATATTTTGGAGGAATTGGGGATTTCTTTTGAGATGAATATTATTTCTGCGCACAGAGAACCAGATGTATTTTTTGAATATGCAAAGACTGCTGAGGAAAAAGGATTTAAGGTGATTATTGCAGGGGCTGGCATGGCGGCACATTTGCCAGGAATGTGTGCAGCGATTTTTCCAATGCCTGTAATTGGCATTCCAATGCATACCACTTCTCTAGGGGGGAGAGATTCTTTGTATTCCATTGTACAGATGCCTTCTGGAATACCTGTGGCAACTGTGGCAATAAACGGCGGGGCAAACGCGGGTTTACTTGCGGCAAAAATCCTTGCAACTTCCGACAGTGAGTTGCTTGATAAGTTAAAAGCATATTCTGCTACGTTAAAGGAGCAAGTGGAAGCAAAGGATGCAAAGCTTCAAGAGATTGGTTATAAGAAATATTTATAGTAAACGTAAATATTATTTGTGTTTACTATATAGTAAATTCACAAGATATAGGAAATAGATTGATTAGAGTTTAACAAGGTTATACTGTGATGTTGGCTGGCACAAGGCGTGTAAGGTCTGGAATAGGATAAACGGAGGTCGATTATGGATTATAAGAATGCAGGTGTAGATATAGAGGCAGGATATCAGGCAGTCGAATTAATGAAAGAGCATGTTAAGAAAACCATGCGGTCAGAGGTGCTTGGTGGCATTGGTGGCTTTTCGGGTGCATTTTCTATGGAAAAATTTAAGGATATGGAGAAGCCTACACTGGTTTCCGGAACGGATGGTGTAGGAACAAAGCTAAAACTAGCATTTTTAATGGACAAGCATGATACCATAGGGATTGATTGTGTTGCGATGTGCGTAAACGATATTGCTTGTGCAGGCGGGGAACCGTTGTTTTTCCTTGATTATATTGCCTGTGGAAAGAATGAGCCAGAAAAGATCGCTACGATTGTAAAGGGTGTTGCAGATGGTTGTATTCAGTCAGGTGCCGCGTTAATCGGCGGTGAAACTGCTGAGATGCCTGGTTTTTATCCTGTTGAAGAATACGATCTTGCAGGCTTTGCTGTTGGCGTTGTGGATGAGAAAGACTTAATCACAGGGGCGGATTTAAAAGCAGGAGAATCCTTAATTGGAATTGCGTCAAGCGGAGTACACAGCAATGGATTTTCTCTTGTGCGCAAGCTCTTTGATATGACACGCGAAAGTTTGGAAACATATTATGATGAACTGGGGAAAACACTTGGCGAAACGCTTTTGGCACCAACAAAAATTTATGTTAAGGCATTAAGGAGTATTAAGGAGGCAGGTGTACGTATTAAGGCATGCAGCCATATTACTGGCGGTGGTTTTTACGAAAACGTTCCAAGAATGCTTCCGGAGGGAATCCATGCAGTAATTCATAAAGACAGCTATCCGATGCCGCCGATTTTTTCTCTTATGCAGAAAAAAGGTGCACTTGAAGAACATATGATGTACAATACATTTAATATGGGAATTGGAATGCTGATAGCTGTTGACCCCAGTGATGTCGAAAAGACAATGGAAGCAATTCAAGCAGCTGGGGAAACCTGCTTTGTAATCGGAGAAACAAAAGCAGGCGAAAAAGGAGTAACCCTATGTTAAATATTTGTGTATGTGTATCTGGTGGTGGTACCAATTTGCAGGCAATCATGGATGCCATAGAATCAGGGAAAATTACAAATACGCGTATTGTGCGCGTTATTAGCAACAATAAGGGCGTATATGCTCTTGAACGGGCAAAAAACAAGGGAATTGATGCTGTTGCCATATCGCCAAAGGACTATGAAAGCAGAGAAGCGTTTAACGATGCGCTGCTTGCCTGTGTGGAGGAGGCAGCACCAGATTTAATTGTATTGGCGGGTTTTTTGGTGGTACTCCCGCCGGCAATGGTACAAAGGTATGGGGGGCGTATTATTAATATACATCCCTCGCTGATTCCTTCTTTTTGCGGCAAAGGATTTTATGGGCTGCGTGTCCATGAAGCGGTATTGGAACGCGGTGTAAAGGTGACAGGCGCTACGGTACATATTGTAGATGAGGGGACAGATACCGGCCCGATTCTTTTACAGAAAGCAGTGGAAGTGCTGCCAGATGATACACCAAAAACGTTGCAGCAGCGTGTAATGGAACAGGCGGAGTGGATAATACTGCCGCAGGCGATTCAGATGATAGCAAACAGTCATTAGTGTTTGCAGGTATATATTACGAATGTTAACAGGAGTATGGGAAAGAGAGGTGTATAATGAAAGTTTTAATTGTAGGTAGCGGCGGCAGAGAGCACGCTATTGCTGCAAGTGTGGCAAAAAGCCCTAAAGTGGATAAAATATTTTGTGCGCCAGGGAACGCTGGAATTGGACAGATTGCGGAGTGTGTGCCGATTGGCGCAATGGAATTTGACAAGCTGACTGCGTTTGCGAAAGAACAGGCAGTTGATTTTACAATTATTGGTATGGATGATCCACTGGTGGGCGGTATTGTGGATGCATTTGAAGCGGAAGGGCTAAAGGTGTTTGGACCACGCAAAAATGCTGCAATTTTGGAAGGCTCTAAAGCCTTTTCCAAGGATTTAATGAAGAAGTATCAGATTCCCACCGCAGCATATGAAAACTTTGACGATGCCAAACAGGCGCTTGCATATTTAGAGCAGGCAAACTTTCCGATTGTGCTAAAAGCGGATGGCTTGGCACTGGGAAAAGGTGTGTTAATTTGTCATACATTGGAGGAAGCTAAGAAAGGTGTGCAGTCGATAATGCTGGACAAGCAGTTTGGTACAGCAGGAAATCGCATGGTAATAGAGGAATTTATGACAGGCAGGGAGGTATCTGTATTATCCTTCGTCGATGGAAAGACCATTAAGACAATGACTTCCGCACAGGATCACAAGCGTGCAATGGATGGTGATCAGGGATTAAACACAGGCGGTATGGGTACATTTTCGCCAAGTCCTTTTTATACACAAGAAGTGGATGATTTCTGTAAGAAATATATTTATCAGGCAACGGTCGATGCTATGGCGGCAGAGGGCAGACCATTTCAAGGAATTATTTTCTTTGGATTAATGTTGACGTCCAATGGACCAAAGGTGCTAGAGTACAATGCACGGTTTGGTGATCCGGAGGCGCAGGTGGTGCTTCCGCGCATGAAAAATGATATTATCGAGGTTATGGAGGCTTGTGTCGAAGGCACGTTGGATCAGGTGGATTTGCAGTTTGAGGACAATGCGGCAGTCTGCGTTGTGCTTGCAAGTGACGGCTATCCGGTAAAATATGAGAAAGGGATGGAAATTAAGGGATTAGAGCAGTTCGAAGGCAAGGAAGGGTATTATTGCTTCCATGCAGGCACGAAATTGGATGAAACCGGCAGGTTTGTTACAAACGGCGGCCGCGTACTGGGAATTACAGCAAAGGGTGCGACTTTAAAAGAAGCCAGAGCAAACGCATATCAGGCAGCAGAGTGGGTTACGTTTGATAACAAGTATATGCGCCATGATATTGGAAAAGCGATTGACGAGGTATAAGGAGCAGATTTTGCAAATTAAAATAAAAAAATACGCAGCCATTTAAACTATATACTGACGGCAGTACTGTTTTATCTACTGTTTTCCAGCGGTACGTACCATATAAATATTGCAATAGATTAGATTTGGACAAGTAAGATGTTGTGATATTTCATTGCCGGAGTAAAAAATCCGCAGGCAGAAAAAGGAGCATGATTATAAAATGAAAATGGAGAAACGAAGTAACTTAAGACACATATTGGCAGCAATTCTCTTTTGTTTAGTATTAAGCATTAGTATTGACTGCTACGCGGAAGGGAAAGGCACCGTGCTTTTTGATTCCAAAATCAGGCAATCACCCGGAACAGACAGTGAACCGGTTGGGAGTGCCAAAAAAGGAAAGAGCGTTGATATTGTTAGCCAGACAACTGGAGCGGATGGAAAAATCTGGTATGAAGTCTATGTTGAGGCAGATAAAAAAGGCTACATAAGAAGTGATTTGGTCAAGGTAACAGAGGGGAATATCAGTACCAGTAATGCAGGTACTAGCAGCACTACTACGGATAATAATGCGACAGCACCGTCAACAAGCGGCAATAAATGCAAGGTGACAACAGCAACGGCGCGTATCCGCAAAAGCGCTTCCACATCGGATGACTCTGTGGGTACAGTAAATAAAGGTGCAGTATTAAATGTTACCGGTGAAACCACAGGAGCAGACGGAAAAGTTTGGTATCAGATAGAGAATAATGGTGTAACGGGCTATATCCGTTCCGATTTGGTAAGTTTTGATAATGTCGGCGGCGATCCGGCAGTTTCGCAGATATCTGGAGAAGGAAACGGTGAAACACAAGTACCAGAAGGCGAGGGCGATCAACCGACGGAGGAACAGCCCGAAGACGTGCAGCCGCCAGAGGAGGAACAGCCTGAACAGCCAGTGCAAACTGCGATTCCTGTACCAATACCTACGGAAGAAAAGCCATATGTAATGCCTGGATTCAAGCTTAAACAATGGAATGACAGAGAAGGAAGTTATTATCAAGATGGAAATTTCTACATATACTATGGTCAGGAAACAACGGGTGAACAAGGTTGGTATTTAGTTGATATTGAGAAACAAAATTATATAAGATATGCCTATACAGTGGAGGGCGTGTCTGCTCCAAGCCTTATTTTGCAGTATCTGCCCGTTATTGCTTTGGCAATTGTAATTGTGATTTTAATTGCGATTATTGGCTTAATGTTCTTAAAACTGCGGGAATATGGCAGCGGTTACTCCGGAGATGATGACGAAGAAGAGTCGGAAGATGATGATATCGAAGATTTAGAAAATATGGAAGATGACCTTGAGGAGAAGCAGCCGCGCCGTCCGGTCAGCCGTCCTGCTTCGCCTTATGATGGCAGGGGAGGACAACCAATGCGCCGTTCGCAGCCGCAGGGAGGAATGCCGCAAGGTGAGCAGCCGCCAGTACGCCGCCCACAGCCGCAGGGAGGAATGCCACAAGGCGCAAACGGACAGCCAGTGCGTCGTCCGCAGCCGCAGGGAGGAATGCCGCAAGGCGCAAACGGACAGCCAGTGCGCCGTCCGCAGTCTGACGGAGAAGTAACCGTCCGCAGACGACTCGACGGAGAGGGACGTCCTATGCGTGAGCCGGTTAGACCGCAAGGCAGCAGACCTGCAGGAGGACAGCCGCAAAGACGAATGAATCCCAATCCACAGCAACGCCCGCCGCAGGCAGCCCAGCAGCAGAGAGGATACAGAGAGAATCCGATGTCAGAAGAGGATGCAGGAAATTTAGAATATATTGATATAGAATAGAATATTAAATAAAAAAAACTCGCAATACCTGTGTGGATGGGGATTTGCGAGTTTTTGTGTCCTAACCTGTGCAAAGCGGCTGTTTTATGATATACTAAGTTAGAATTAGTGGGTATATAAAGGTATTTGAAATATAAAAAAAATATAATTTCCTTGTCTACATAGGGCTAGTGTGCTAGAATTTATATAACAGTTAACCGATATAGGCAAGGGGGCGTAAGTAAGATGTACATTGAAATAGATTTTAACAGTGATGAAGCGTTGTATCTTCAACTGCGCAACCAAATTATTATCGGGATAGCGACCTCACAATTCCAAGAGGGAGATACGCTGCCGTCAGTTCGGCAGTTGGCGGATACGATTGGCATCAATATGCATACCGTGAACAAGGCATATTCTGTGCTCAAGCAGGAGGGCTTTGTCAAAGTGGACAGGCGCAAAGGTGCCGTAATTGCACTGGATACAGACAAAATACAGGCATTAAAGGAACTAAAACGTGATATGCAGGTATTGCTGGCAAAAAGCAGTTGCAAAAGGATATCCTGCCAAGAGGTTCATGCGCTGATAGACGAGATTTATCAGGATTATGGAGATATTCATAATGAATAGGAGTGAAATATATTAATGGAGGGCTGGGGAGATGCAGCAATTTACAGATAAAGCAAAAGTGGCTTTGCAGAAGGCAGCAAAAGCGGCAAAGGATTTGCACCAAAGTTATATTGGCAGCGAACATATACTTGTCGGGCTTGTAAGGGAAAAGACAGGCGTTGCAGCAAAGGTGCTTGCCGAGAACGGCGTTCAGGAATCGCAGTTAATCAGCATGATTAAAGATTTGATTGCACCAGAGGGAAATCTTGCGATAATGGAGCGTGATGGTTATTCGCCAAGAGCAACAAAAGTGTTGGAGGACAGTCATAGGCTTGCAGCGAAATATAAAAGCAAAATGACAGGAACAGAGCATATTCTGCTGGCATTGCTAAGAGAGGGAGAAAATGTAGGGCTTCGGCTTTTAAATACGATTGGCATTAATGTGCAGAAGGTGTATATGGACACTTTGATTGCGATGGGAGAGGATATAAACCAGCACAAAGATGATTTGGCAAAGAGCCGCAATAAAAAGAAAAAAGATGGTGTGACCATTACCTTAAATCAGTATAGCAGGGATTTAACGTATCTTGCACGCGAAGGAAAACTTGATCCAGTGATTGGCAGAGATATGGAAATTATGCGTGTGGTACAAATTCTTTCAAGGCGCACCAAAAACAACCCATGTTTAATTGGTGAGCCGGGCGTGGGCAAAACAGCAATTGCAGAAGGGCTTGCGCTTCGGATAGTTAACGGTGAAGTACCAGATACCGTAAAAAACAAACGTGTTGTTACGCTGGACTTGGCGGGAATGGTGGCAGGATCAAAATACCGCGGCGAGTTTGAGGAGCGGATTAAGCGTGTGATTAAAGAAGTAATTGATGCTGGAAATATTTATCTGTTTTTGGATGAGATTCATACATTAATCGGCGCAGGCGGTGCGGAGGGGGCTATTGATGCGTCAAATATCTTAAAACCCTCCCTATCAAGGGGTGAGATACAGCTTATTGGCGCAACGACGATAGCGGAATACCGCAAATATATTGAAAAGGATGCAGCACTGGAACGCAGATTCCAACCGGTTATGGTGGAGGAGCCTACAGAGCAGGAGGCAATTGAAATTCTTGCAGGCGTAGCTTATAAATATGAGGAACATCATAAGGTGACAATTACGCCGGAGGCATTAGAGGCGGCTGTAAAACTTTCCAATCGTTATATTAATGACAGAAATTTACCAGATAAGGCGATTGACTTAATTGATGAGGCATCGGCATCTATTCGCTTGAAAAATATGCATATTCCAGATAATTTAAAGGAAATGACCGAACAGATTAAGAAGTTTGATTTGCAGATTGAACGTTCCATTCGTATGGAGGCCTATACGCAGGCAGCGGAATTGCGGCAAAATCAGGAAGCATTAATGAAGAAATATGACAAAACATTGTCAAAATATGAAAAGACACAGGCAGAGAAAAATCTAGTTGTAACTGATAATGATATCGCGGAAGTAGTGGCGAATTGGACGAAAATTCCAGTGAAAAAGCTGACACAGAAGGAGAGTGACCGTCTATTAAAGCTGGAAAGCATTCTGCATAAACGTGTAATTGGTCAGGAGGAATCTGTTAAGGCAGTTGCACAGACAATGAAGCGCGGCCGTGTGGGATTGCAAGACCCCAACCGTCCAATTGGTTCTTTCCTGTTCCTTGGCCCAACAGGTGTTGGAAAAACAGAACTTTCCAAAGCATTGGCAGAAGCCATGTTTGGTTCGGAAAATGCGCTGATTCGTGTTGATATGTCGGAATATATGGAATCGCACTCTGTATCAAAAATGGTTGGTTCACCGCCAGGATACGTTGGTTTTGAGGAAGGTGGACAGCTTAGTGAAAAGGTGCGCAGAAATCCATACTCTGTAGTTCTTTTTGATGAAATTGAGAAAGCGCATCCAGATGTATTCAATATCCTTCTGCAAGTGCTCGATGACGGGCATATTACGGATTCTAAGGGCAGAAAGGTTAGCTTTAAAAATACTGTACTGATTATGACTTCAAATGCGGGTGCACAGCGGATTGTAGACCCTAAAAATCTAGGATTTGCAGTACAAAAAGACGCAAAAGCAGATTATGAGAAAATGAAATCCAATGTAATGGATGAGGTAAAGCGTTTATTTAAGCCAGAATTTATTAACCGTATTGATGAGATTATGGTGTTCCATCCGCTGACAGAACAGGATATGAAGCAGATTATTACATTGCTTTCCAAAAATCTTTGTGATAGATGTAAGGAACAGATGGAAATTGAACTTTCCTTTACGAATACATTAAAGGAATATTTGATTAAAAAGCATGCGGACTTAAAGATGGGTGCAAGACCACTAAAGCGCGCGATCCAAAATGTAGTTGAGAATGAACTTGCCACTGCTATCTTGGAGGGGCGGGTAAAGCGCGGTGATACGGTATCTGTAGGCGTTAGAAATGATAAAGTAACATTTACTGTGAAGGATAAGGAAACGCAATAAAAATTGTTTTAAATAACTAAATTTTCTTGTGGAAAATTAAAATATTTTAGTATATACTGTAATTACCAAATAAATCACTGCAGCAGTTCTATTAGTTCTATTCATAGGACTGCTGCAAAACACCAAATATTATTGTTGCTTAGGAGGACTAAAGAAATGGCAGTGGTTGAGGAATTACTACGTTCGGAGAGTAATGGGAACATCAGCTTTGGTAACTATGAGCTTGCGCAGAAGGCGAAGCTTGAGGATTTTGAACATAGGGGTGATATTTATAAAGTAAAAACCTATCGAGATATTACCAAGCTGGAAAAAAACGGGTTATTTTTATATGAGTCTGTTCCCGGTACGTCCGTGTATGATTTCTGTGAAAGTGGACAAGGGATTTCCTTTATTGTAAAGGGAAATAAGGACGTGCAGATTACAATTGGCGGAGATGATGATTCCGAATATGAAGTAATTGTTGCAGGAGAAAGCGCTGGTGTCATGAAGACTAACCTTTCCGGAAAGCTCAATATCAGTGTTGAGCTGGAAGAAAATGGTGAGGCGGAGGTTCAGTTAATCAAAAAATAGAATAGCGGGTGTTTGAGCAGAAAGGGCTTTCAGAAAGCAGATAAAACAATTATGGCTTTATGAAAGCCCTTGTGTCTTATGTGAAAGGTGTATGGAGCAATGGCAAAAGGGAAAGTTGCAACGGTGTTTTTCTGTCAGGAATGCGGGCATGAATCTTCCAAATGGCTGGGGCAGTGTCCGGCATGTAGACAGTGGAATACGTTTGTAGAAGAAAAAGTTACCATAAAAAGCAGCGGCATGGGCGGCAGTGCAAAAACTTCTGCTGCAAAAGATACAAGAGAAGCATCAAAACCTGTAGAAATTGGTACCATAACAATGAATGAGGAAGATCGGATTCTAACAGGGATTGCGGAACTTGACAGAGTGCTTGGCGGCGGAATTATGCAGGGATCGTTAACGCTTGTAGGCGGCGATCCAGGAATTGGGAAATCGACATTGTTATTGCAGGTATGCAGGCAGTTATCTAATTTAGGCAGACGTGTTTTGTATATTTCAGGAGAGGAATCACTGAAACAGATAAAGCTTCGTGCAATGCGCATAGGTGAATTTCAGGAAAATATGCTGTTATTGTGCGAAACGAATATTACACTGGTAGAAGATGCCATTCGCAGTACGAAACCTGAAGCGGTTGTAATCGATTCTATTCAAACGATGTATCAGGAGGATATTTCGGCAGCGCCGGGGAGCGTGTCGCAGGTGCGGGAAGCGACCAATGTTTTTTTGCAGCTAGCAAAGGGCATGGGCGTTGCAATTTTTATTGTCGGGCATGTGACCAAAGAAGGAACGGTTGCAGGACCAAGGGTATTAGAGCATATGGTTGATACGGTGCTGTATTTTGAAGGGGATAGATATGCGTCATACCGTATTTTGCGCGGCGTAAAAAACCGCTTTGGCTCAACCAATGAAATTGGTGTTTTTGAAATGCGGCGGGAGGGGCTTGTTGAAGTAACGAACCCCTCCGAATATATGCTAAGCGGCAAACCGATAGGGGCAAGCGGTTCTGTAGTAGTATGCTCATTGGAGGGAACACGCCCGATTTTAGTAGAGATTCAGGCATTAGTGTGCAGAACGAACTTTGGTATCCCAAGGCGTCAGGCGACAGGAACGGATTTTAACAGGGTGAATCTGCTGATGGCAGTTTTGGAGAAGCGTCTTGGGCTGCAGATTGGGGACTGCGATGCATATGTAAATATTGCAGGCGGAATGCGGATCAGCGAACCTGCAATAGATTTAGGAATTATTATGGCGATTGTATCTAGCTTTAAAAACCGCGTAATTGATGAGAAAACACTAGTATTTGGGGAAGTCGGGTTAAGCGGTGAAGTACGTGCAGTTACGATGGCGCAGCAACGGGTACTAGAGGCGAAGAAGCTGGGATTTGACACGGTTATTATGCCAAAAGTAAATATGCCAGATGAGCAAATAGAGGGGATTCGTATTATTGGCATTGGAGGAATTGGGGAAGCAATTGATTTTATATAAATAAAATGCACAATTTTTATTTTTATGCGAAATGTAAAAATTAATCCTTGTATTCAATACGGATATAGACTAGAATAAATACAGATATGCATAGAGGGGCCTTATCGTTCATATGATAAGGAGGCTATCATTATGAAAAAGCTTATGCAAATTTCTAAAGAAGTGAAAAAAATAGTTTATTTAGCAAATTTTTGTCTGTTTATGGGAGTAATACTCTGCGGATGCAGTGCACAACAGGAGGCAAAGGAGGGCGAACTGATTTTGCAGCTTCAAGATAAAGAAGAAACTGCATTGCAGCAGACAGGAAATACAGGAAAAGAAGCAGTGTTGCAGCAGGAACAAAGTAAAAGAAATGAAGTGGCATTACAACAGGCAGAAAATATAAATATAACAGAAACAACAGTTTTGACAAAAGAAAGTCAGGCAATACAGTCGCAGCAGGAGATTTATGTTTATATCTGCGGCGCTGTAAACAATGCAGGCGTTTACCGGACAGGGGCAGGCAGCCGGCTTTTTGAAGTGGTGGAGCTGGCGGGAGGTTTCTCGTCAGATGCGGATGAAACTTGCTTAAATTTAGCACGGGAAGCGCAGGACGGAGAACAGATTGTGATTCTTACAAAAGAAGAAACGGCAGCTTTAGCAGAGAAAGGTATGTATAATGCAGGTTCTGTAGAACAAGGCAGCACAAAGAATACAAATGTAGAGAAATCAGCCGTACAGGGGGGCGGATTGGTAAATATTAATACAGCGTCTGTATCGGAACTTACCACGGTAACGGGGATTGGTGAGAGCAGAGCGCAGGCAATTATCGCTTACCGTGAAGCAAACGGCGGCTTTCAGACTATTGAGGATATTAAAAAGGTAGATGGCATTAAAGACGGACTTTTTGCAAAAATTAAGGATAAAATAACAGTGTAAAAAAGCGGGCGAAAGGGATTAGTAGTGATGGGAAAACGTGTTTTAGTGGTAGATGATGAGAAGCTTATTGTAAAAGGCGTGCGTTTTAGTCTGGAAAAGGACGATATGGAGGTCGATTGTGCATACGATGGCGAGGAAGCACTGGAAAAAGTAAAGGGCAGCAGATACGATCTGGTGCTGCTTGATATTATGCTTCCTAAGCTTACAGGACTTGAGGTATGCCAGCAGATTCGAGAATTTTCTGATGTGCCGATCGTTATGCTAACTGCTAAGGGCGATGATATGGATAAAATACTGGGACTGGAATATGGCGCAGATGACTATATAACGAAACCGTTTAATATATTGGAAGTGAAGGCGCGTATAAAGGCGATAATGCGCAGAACTGCAGGCAGAGCAGAAACAGAGCACAGACCGCAAGTGGTGGAAGCTGGCGATCTGCGGCTGGACTGCGATGGCAGAAGGCTTTATATCCATGATAAAGAAGTGAATTTAACGGCGAAGGAGTTTGATGTATTGGAACTTCTGGTATTAAATCCCAATAAAGTATACAGCCGTGAAAATCTGCTGAAACTGGTCTGGGGAGCTGATTATCCAGGAGATGTGCGCACTGTTGATGTGCATATCCGAAGACTGCGCGAGAAGGTCGAGCCAAATCCCAGCGAACCGAAATATGTATTTACAAAGTGGGGTGTCGGATACTATTACAAATAGGCAACTGGGCAGCAAGTCTTTTTGCCGTACAGTATAGATACAATAAAATGGAGTGATAAGGTGTCGAAACTGATTGAAAAGCTGAAAAAAATTAAAGGGTTCCGAAGCCTTCGGATGCGGATTTTTCTAATTATTATGTTGGCGGGGCTGATTCCCTGTATTATACTGCACTATGGTATTTTGGAACGTTATATGAGCAATGCGATTGCAGTTAGGACAAATGAGGTGCAGACGCAGGTTAAAATTATTGCAGACCATTTAACGATGTATAATTATTTGTTGGATAACAGCAGTGACGTGATTAATGCAGAACTGTCGCAGCTATCGAATCTTTATGACGGCCGTGTACTGATTATTGATGGTGGTTTAAAGATGATTAAAGACACTTACGGTGTCAGCGAAGGAAAGACGATTATTTCTGAGGAGATTATTGCCTGTTTAAAAGGCGGCGGTGCATCAAACCGTCTGCGTGACAACAATTATATTGAAATTGTAGTGCCGATTGAGGAAAAATTAAAAGATAGTACGCGTATTGTTGGTGTTATGCTGACAAGTGTATCAATGGATAGTATTAATACAAGCTACGAATATATTCAAGGAAGGGCACTGCTGTTTGAAATATTGGCTCTTGTAGTGATATTTGGAATGGCGTTTTTCTTAAGCCGTTATTTGCTCAAACCATTTGAAAAGATTACAGACGCAATTAACGAGGTGAAAAACGGGTTTACTGACGAACAAATCTGCGTTAAAGAATACTTGGAAACAGAGCAGATTGGGGATGCTTTTAATCAGATGCTTGGCAGAATGAAGGTTTTGGATGATTCAAGACAAGAGTTTGTTTCCAATGTGTCACATGAACTGAAAACACCACTTGCGTCTATGAAGGTGCTTGCGGATTCACTTTTGGCACTGGAAGATGCGCCAGCAGAACTTTATCAGGAATTTATGACAGATATTACGGAGGAAATTGATCGAGAGAATAAGATAATTACAGATTTATTGTCACTCGTCAAAATGACGCGGACATCGGCAGACTTAAATGTGGAGCCAACGGATATTAATGCTGTTTTGGAATTGATGCTGAAACGTTTGGGGCCGTTGGCAATCAGGGCGGATATTAAGCTGATTTTTGAGAGTCGGAGACCAGTAAGCGCGGAAGTAGATGAAGTAAAGCTGACACTTGCTTTGACAAATTTGGTAGAAAATGCAATTAAATATAATGTCGAGGGTGGTTGGGTTAAAGTAGTATTGGACGCTGATCACAAATATTTTACGGTGGAGGTGGCTGACTCTGGAATTGGAATTCCGCAGGCGGAGATTGAACATATCTATGAGCGGTTTTATCGTGTAGACAAGTCGCATTCCAATGAAATTGGCGGCACAGGGCTTGGGCTTGCAATTACAAGGAGCGCAATATTAATGCATAGAGGATCGATTAATGTAGACAGTGAGGAAGGGCTTGGAACTACGTTTAAAGTAAAGATACCACTTACATTTATCGCAACGCAGGCATAATGGAAATATTGTATATAGAAAGCATTGTTAAAAAACAGGAGGGAGGGCGTTAATAGCAATATGAAACGGATAAAACGACATAAAACCGCATTATTTGTAGCGGTCGTTTGTCTGATGATCGGAGTTTTCGGCTGTGGTAAAGAGAACAGGGACGAGGGCACGCCGATAGATATATCCTATTTGAATAAAAACGAAACAAAACTGGTTAAAGAAACACATTACCTCAAAAGTACTGATACGCGCGAAAAAATTGTAGAAGTATTGACGTTGTTGTGTACTGTACCAGAAAACAGGGAATTAAAGGCAACTCTGACAAGTGGGATTAATATTATTAATTATTCTTTTGACGGAGAGCAGATTACAGTTTCTTTAGGAGAAAGATATAAAGAACTTTCCACTACAACGGAAGTGTTGACAAGAGCTGCTTTGGTAAGCAGTCTTACGGCGATACCAGATGTAAAATATGTAATGCTCACGATTAACGGTGAGCCTGCAGTCGATGTCAACGGCAATACGATTGGCATTATGACAGCAGATATGTTTGTTGACAATGCGGGGACGCAGCAACTTGATGCGGTTGGAACGGTTACCTTGCAGCTTTACTTTGCCAACGAAACGGGCGATGGGCTTGTGGCGATTAGCAAAGATGTGGAGCATAATGCAGATGTATCCAACGTGCCAATGGAGCGCGTTGTAATTGAACAGTTAATTGCAGGGCCGTCAGAGGGGGAAGCTTATCCTACAATTAATCCGTCTACGAAGATTTCCAGTGTAACTGTTCGGGATGGCATATGTTATATTAGCTTTGATAGTACTTTTATAACAGCAGTAAACAATGTTACAAGTGATGTGACGATTTACTCTATTGTCAATTCGCTTGCAGAGTTAAGCAATATCAATAAAGTACAAATTTCAATTGATGGCAGTACAGAGGGAAAATTTCGGGATAAATACGATTTGACTACTTTTTTTGAACGAAATCTGTCGCTGGTACAATAACGTAAAAGTTTATAGAAAACGACAAAAGTATTTGCCGTTTTCTATAAATGGATGCACACGACCGCATAAGGAATTTAGCCGCTTTGCGGCATGCGGTCGGCGCAG
>ERZ778495.322-NODE-322-length-48187-cov-6.135689_pt1 | contig 48187 bp, 30 predicted proteins | sample MGYA00433100_ERZ778495 | MGnify/ENA primary metagenome ERZ778495 (study PRJEB29527, sample SAMN07138962) | mouse gut metagenome | material: feces | host: mouse | place: China:Nanjing | collected 2016-01-25 ...
AGCATTCTTCCTGTCTATCCGACCGTCCAACAGGCGCCGGACGCATATCCACCCTGAAGCGGACACATATCCACCTTGAGGCGGACGCAATTCCAGCGTCCGCCGGAAATAGTATTTTAGAACAAGGAGACTATTTTTATATCAAAACCCAAGGCTATAAGCAAAATAATCCGTATTTTTGCACATTCAATTGAACCAAATATATAACTCATGAGCAATCAACGATACATGCAGCGCGGTGTGTCAGCATCCAAGGAAGATGTGCACAACGCCATTAAGAACATTGACAAAGGTATTTTCCCTCAAGCTTTCTGTAAAATCATCCCTGACATTCTGGGTGGAGACCCCGAATATTGCAACATCATGCACGCCGACGGCGCAGGAACCAAATCGTCACTGGCCTACCTGTACTGGAAAGAGACAGGCGACCTGAGCGTATGGAAAGGTATTGCACAAGATGCACTGATCATGAACATTGATGACCTGCTGTGTGTAGGTGCTGTCGACAACATTCTGGTTTCATCCACCATCGGACGCAACAAACTGCTCGTTCCGGGTGAAGTGATTTCCGCCATCATCAACGGAACGGACGAACTGCTGGCCGAACTCCGCGAAATGGGAGTAGGCGTTTATGCCACCGGTGGCGAGACGGCCGATGTGGGCGACCTGGTCCGCACCATCATCGTAGATTCTACCGTGACTTGCCGCATGAAGCGCGCAGATGTCATCAACAATGCCAACATCCGTCCGGGTGACGTCATTGTCGGTCTGGCATCTTACGGACAAGCCACTTACGAGAAGGAATATAACGGCGGTATGGGCAGCAACGGACTCACCAGCGCCCGTCACGATGTGTTCGCGAAATATCTGGCAGAGAAATATCCCGAAAGCTATGACAAGGCTGTGCCCGAAGAGCTGGTCTACAGCGGAGGCTTGAAACTCACAGACCCCGTGGAAGGCAGTCCGCTGGATGCAGGAAAACTGGTATTATCGGCTACGCGTACATACGCTCCGGTAGTGAAGAAACTGTTGGATGCGCTTCGTCCCGAAATTCACGGTATGGTTCACTGCTCAGGCGGCGCACAGACCAAGATTCTGCATTTTGTAGGCAATGTACGTGTAGTGAAGGACAACCTGTTCCCTGTTCCTCCGTTGTTCAAGACCATCAAGGAACAAAGCGGTACGGATTGGGAAGAAATGTACAAGGTGTTCAATATGGGCCACCGTCTGGAAGTTTACCTGTCACCGGAGCATGCTGAAGAAGTGATCGCTATCAGCAAGTCGTTTAATATCGACGCACAAATCGTGGGACGCGTAGAAGAAAGTGACAAGAAGGAATTGATTATCAAGAGTGAATTTGGAGAATTCAGATATTAATGGCAGAAAGTACACTTTTAGAAAAACTAGACGGGCTGGTAGCCCGCTTTGAGGAAGTTTCCACCCTCATTACAGACCCGAATGTCATAACGGACCAGAAACGCTATGTCAAGCTCACCAAGGAATACAAGGACCTGAATGACATCATGAAGGCCCGCAAAGAATACATGCAATGCCTGAGCGGGCTGGAAGAGGCCAAGCAGATTATGACCACCGAATCCGATCCCGAGATGAAGGAAATGGCACGCGAGGAAGCAAACCTCTGCGAAGCCCGCATCCCGGAACTGGAAGAGGAAATCAAACTGCTGCTTGTCCCTGCCGATCCGCAGGATGACCGCAACGCCATTCTGGAAATCCGTGGCGGTACGGGAGGTGACGAAGCCGCCATCTTTGCCGGCGACCTGTTCCGCATGTACACCAAATATTGCGAGACGAAAGGCTGGAAGCTGGAAGTATCCAGTGCCAACGAAGGTGCAGCCGGAGGTTTCAAGGAAATCATCTGCTCCGTAACCGGAGACAAAGTATATGGCACGCTGAAATACGAATCGGGCGTTCACCGTGTGCAGCGCGTTCCGGCTACCGAAACACAAGGACGCGTGCATACCTCGGCAGCCTCAGTCGCCGTATTGCCCGAAGCCGAACCGTTTGATGTGGAAATCAACGAGGGCGAAATCAAATGGGACACCTTCCGAAGCGGGGGAGCCGGCGGACAGAATGTGAACAAGGTGGAATCCGGAGTGCGCCTGCGCTACAACTGGAAAAACCCCAACACCGGCGTAGTAGAGGAAATTCTGATAGAATGTACCGAAACCCGCGACCAGCCGAAGAATAAAGAACGCGCCCTCTCGCGCCTGCGTACCTTTATATATGATAAGGAACACCAGAAGTACATTGATGACATAGCCAGCAAACGCAAGACAATGGTATCTACCGGCGACCGGTCGGCTAAGATACGTACCTACAATTATCCGCAGGGACGCATCACCGACCACCGCATCAACTATACCATCTATAACCTGGCCGCCTTTATGGACGGCGACATTCAGGACTGCATCGACCATCTGACAGTGGCCGAAAACGCAGAACGACTGAAAGAGAGCGAGTTGTAATGGTGAGTGGTGAGTGATTAGTGGTGAATAATAACTCGAATTGTAAATCATAAAATTGTAAATGTAATCATGAACAAGCAACAATTATTTGAAAATATCCAAAAGAAAAAATCATTCCTCTGTGTAGGACTGGACACCGACATAAAGAAGATCCCCGAACATTTGTTGAAAGAAGAAGATCCGATCTTCGCCTTCAACAAAGCCATCATTGACGCTACCGCCCCTTACTGCATCGCCTATAAGCCCAATCTGGCTTTTTATGAAAGTATGGGCGTAAAAGGATGGATCGCTTTCGAGAAGACAGTATCCTACATCAAGGAAAACTATCCCGACCAGTTCATCATTGCCGATGCAAAACGTGGCGATATCGGAAACACTTCGGCCATGTATGCCCGTACCTTCTTTGAAGAACTGGACATCGACTCAGTCACCGTAGCCCCCTACATGGGCGAGGACAGCGTGACCCCCTTCCTGAGTTACGAAGGCAAATGGGTCATTCTGCTGGCTCTGACCAGCAACAAGGGTTCGCACGACTTCCAGCTGACCGAGGACGCCAACGGCGAACGCCTTTTCGAAAAAGTGTTACGTAAATCACAAGAATGGGCCAACGACGAAAACATGATGTACGTAGTAGGCGCCACTCAAGGACGCGCTTTCGAAGACATCCGTAAAATTGTCCCCAACCACTTCCTGCTGGTACCGGGCATCGGCGCACAAGGAGGTTCTCTGGAGGAAGTCTGCAAATATGGCATGAACAGTACTTGCGGACTGATTGTCAACTCAAGCCGCGCCATCATCTATGCGGACAAAACCGAGAACTTCGCAACCGTAGCCGGACAAGAAGCTCAGAAAGTCCAGGCGCAGATGGAAAAAATAATGTGCCAATAAGACAATGTGCCAATGTGTCAATTGCCATGCGGATACCATAGCGCACACATCGGCAAATTAACAAATTGGCACATTGAATAATTCCCCCCCCATGAGTGACCGAAAAATAATAAACGACCCCGTCTTCGGGTTTATCAACATCCCGAAGGGGTTGTTATACGACATTGTATGCCACCCATTGCTGCAACGCCTTACCCGCATCAAGCAACTGGGTCTGTCCTCTGCTGTATATCCGGGGGCACAACATACCCGTTTCCAACACTCGCTGGGTGCTTTCCACCTGATGAGCGAAACGATCAAGCACCTCACCGCCAAAGGCAATTTCATCTTTGACAGCGAAGCGGAAGCCGTACAAGCCGCCATCCTGCTGCACGACATCGGACACGGCCCTTTCTCCCATGTACTGGAAAACACATTGACAGGAGGCGTTTCACACGAAGAAATCTCCCTGATGCTGATGGAACGCATGAACAAGGACATGAAAGGTCAACTCAATCTTGCCATACAGATATTCAAAGACGAATACCCCAAGAAATTCCTGCACCAGCTGGTCAGCGGCCAGTTGGATATGGACCGTCTGGACTATCTGCGGCGCGACAGCTTCTATACCGGTGTATCCGAAGGCAATATCGGATCCGCCCGCATCATCAAAATGCTTGATGTAAAAGACGACCACCTGGTAGTAGAGTCCAAAGGCATTTACTCCATCGAAAACTTCCTGATGTCCCGCCGCCTGATGTACTGGCAGGTATATCTGCACAAGACATCCGTAGCCTGCGAAAAAATGATGATCAGCACCCTGACACGAGCAAAGGAATTAGCTTTACGTGGCGTGGAGCTGTTCGCCTCGCCCGCTTTAAGATTCTTTTTATATCATCCAATCAATAAAAAGGAATTTTATAAAAATCCGGATTGTCTTGAAAATTTTATTCAATTAGATGACAATGACATCTGGACAGCACTGAAAGTTTGGAGCAATCACAGCGATGTGGTACTATCCACACTGAGCCGCGGAATGATCAACAGAAGGCTGTTCAAAGTAGAGGTAGCCTCCTCTCCCATCACAAGACCGCGGAAGGAAGAGATCCTCTCCAGAATTAGTAAACAACTGAATATCAGCAAAAAAGAAGCGAATTATTTTCTATCCACTTCCAGCATAGAAAATAACATGTACAAAAAGGAAGATGACAGTATTGAAATCATTTATAAAGATGGAAGTACCCGCGACATAGCCAAGGCATCGGATATGCTCAACATCTCCCTCCTCTCCCGAAAAGTCAAGAAATATTATATATGTTACCTACGTTCCGAAAACGACGGGCATTAAATAATTAGCGAATTGTACGGATATATAAAAAAAAAATGCGTAATTTGCATAATTAATAATGTGTTTACACTGACATGTAACACGTAAGTAACAAAACTGAAACATTTAGAACATAAAGAATTAGACAGTATTATGGAGTTCTCAGCTAAACAAATTGCGGAATACATCCAGGGAATTATTGTTGGCGATGAAAACGCAACTGTGCATACTTTTGCTAAAATAGAAGAAGGTATGCCGGGAGCGATTTCTTTTCTTTCAAATCCTAAGTATACTCATTACATTTACGATACTCAGGCTACCATTGTGTTGGTAAACAAAGATTTCGTTCCCGAGCAAGAAGTAAAAGCTACCTTGATCAAGGTAGATAACGCCTACGAAAGTCTGGCCAAATTACTGACGCTCTATGAAATGAGCAAACCTAAAAAGACCGGTATAGATCCGCTGGCATACATTGCCCCTACTGCGAAGTTGGGGAAGGATGTATATATCGCTCCGTTTGCCTGTGTAGGCGATGGCGCTGAGATTGGTGACAACACTGCCCTCCACCCGCACGCTACCGTAGGAAGCCATGCCAAGGTAGGTAACAACTGTATACTTTATCCACATGCCACCGTCTATCACGACTGTCTGGTAGGAAACAACTGTACCCTGCATGCCGGCTGTGTAATCGGTGCTGACGGATTCGGATTCGCACCCTCTCCCGAAGGATACGAGAAAATTCCACAGATAGGCATAGCCATTATAGAAGATGATGTGGAGATTGGTGCCAATACCTGCGTAGACCGTGCCACCATGGGTGCCACGATCGTACATAAAGGAGTGAAACTGGACAACCTGATCCAGATAGCACACAATGTGGAAGTAGGAAGCCACACTGTCATGGCATCACAAGTGGGCATCGCAGGCTCTACCAAAGTAGGCGAATGGTGTATGTTCGGCGGGCAAGTAGGACTGGCCGGACATATCAAGATAGGTGACAAGGTAGGCATAGGCGCACAAGCAGGCGTTCCCGGCAACGTGAAATCCAACGAGCAAATTCTAGGCACTCCGGCCATCGATGCCAAGAATTTCATGAAATCATCGGCTGTTTACAAGAAACTACCCGAAATTTACACCACGCTGAACGCCATGCAGAAAGAAATAGAAGAATTAAAAAAACAATTAAATAAATAAACCCCATGTTGAAACAGAAGACATTAAGAGGCAGTTTTTCTTTAAACGGGAAAGGCCTTCACACCGGAGTAAACTTGACGGTGACATTCAATCCTGCACCGGACAACCACGGGTACAAAATCCAACGAATTGACCTTGAAGGACAACCAATAATCGATGCCGTAGCAGAGAACGTAGGCGATACCACCCGCGGCACCGTGCTGATGAAAAACGGAATAAAAGTAAGTACCGTAGAACATGCCCTGGCAGCTCTTTATGCAGCCGGCATAGACAACTGCCTGATCCAGGTAAGCGGTCCCGAATTTCCTATTCTGGACGGCAGCGCCAAAGCGTATGTGGAAAATATACAGCGCGTAGGAATCGAGGAACAGAATGCGGTAAAGGACTACTATATCATTAAATCAAAAATCGAATTCAGAGACGAGGAAAACGGCTCTTCCATCATCGTCCTTCCGGACGAGAATTTCAGTGTGAACGCCCTGATCTCTTATCAGTCCAAAATACTGTCCAATCAGTTCGCCACACTGGAAGACATGGCCAAATTCCCCACCGAGGTAGCCTCCGCGCGTACCTTTGTATTCGTCCGCGAAATAGAACCCCTGCTGGGTGCCGGACTGATCAAAGGAGGTGACTTGGACAACGCCATCGTAATCTACGAAAAAGAGATGAGCCAGGAAAACTATGACAAACTGGCGGATGTGATGGGTGTCCCCCACATGGATGCCACCAAACTGGGCTATATCAATCATATCCCTCTGGTATGGGACAACGAACCGGCACGCCACAAACTGCTGGACATCATCGGCGACCTGGCACTGATAGGCAAGCCCATCAAAGGCCGTATCATCGCCACCCGTCCGGGCCACACCATCAACAACAAGTTCGCCCGCCAGATACGCAAAGAAATCAAACTTCACGAAATACAGGCTCCATCCTATAACTGTAATGAGACCCCCATCATGGACGTAAACCGCATCCGCGAGTTGCTCCCGCACCGTTATCCGTTCCAGTTGGTGGACAAGGTTGTCGCCATCGGTGCCAACCACATTGTCGGTGTGAAAAACGTAACGGCCAACGAACCTTTCTTCCAGGGACACTTTCCGCAGGAACCTGTCATGCCGGGTGTGCTTCAAGTGGAAGCCATGGCACAATGCGGCGGTCTGCTTGTTCTGAACTCTGTGGACGAACCCGAAAGATACTCCACCTACTTCATGAAGATAGACGGAGTGAAATTCCGTCAGAAAGTAGTGCCGGGAGACACCTTGTTGTTCCGTGTAGAATTGTTGGCTCCTATCCGCCGGGGCATCTCCACCATGAAAGGATACGTGTTCGTAGGCGAGAAAGTAGTCTGCGAAGCCGAGTTTATGGCACAAATAGTAAAAAACAAATAACCACTAAAAAAACAACATGATTAGTCCATTAGCATATATACATCCCGAAGCAAAGATTGGTGAGAATGTAGAGATCGGTCCTTTTGTGTTTATCGACAAGAATGTAGTTATCGGCGATAACAATACAATCATGCCTAACGCCAACATTCTGTATGGCTCACGCATAGGAAACGGCAACACCATTTTTCCGGGAGCTGTTATAGGCGCTATTCCCCAGGATTTGAAATTCCGCGGTGAAGAAACGACTGCCGAAATAGGCGACAACAACACCATTCGCGAGAATGTGACCATCAATCGTGGTACAGCGGCTAAAGGCAAGACCGTAGTGGGCAGTAACAACCTGTTGATGGAAGGAGTGCACGTGGCGCATGATGCCATCATAGGCAGCGGCTGTATCATAGGCAACGCCACCAAGATGGCAGGCGAAATCATCATTGATGATAACGCCATCATCAGTGGTGCCGTATTGATGCACCAGTTCTGCCGGGTAGGCGGTTACGTAATGGTACAGGGCGGCTCACGCTTCAGCAAGGACATCCCTCCTTATATTATAGCAGGACGCGAACCCATAGCCTACGCCGGAATCAATATCGTAGGACTCCGCCGCCGCGGATTCTCCAATGAACTAATAGAGAATATACACAACACCTATCGCATTATTTATCAGAGCGGTATGAACGTTACCGATGCCTTGGAACAAGTGCGCAAAGAAATACCTATGAGCAAGGAAATAGAATATATTATTTCTTTCATAGAAAATTCTCAAAGAGGTATCATCAGATAACAAAGTTTTTTTATAACTTTACTGCACGAAAAAAAGTTATATAGTATATAGTAGAAATATATGGTTTACAGATTTACAATAATCTCTGACGAAGTCGATGATTTTATAAGAGAAATAAAGATAGATTCGGAAGCGACTTTCTTTGATTTGCACGAAGCGATACTGAAAGCGACAGGATATAAAGACGATCAGATGACCTCTTTCTTCATTTGTGATGACGACTGGGAGAAAGATCAGGAAATCACGCTGGAAGATATGGGAAGCAGTTCGGAAGAAGACAGCTACATCATGAAAGAGACCCGCCTGAGCGATTTGGTGGAGGACGAAAAGCAAAAATTGCTGTATGTATTCGATCCGCTGGCAGAACGGGTGTTCTTCATTGAACTGTCGGAAATTATCACCGGCAAAGACCTTGACAAAGCAGTATGCTCGCGCAAAGCCGGAGAAGCCCCGAAACAAACCATCGACTTTGACGAGATGATGGCCAAAAACAATAGCGGAAATCTGGATATAGACGAGAACTTTTATGGCGACCAGGACTTCGATATGGAAGACTTTGATCCCGAAGGATTCGATATGGGCGGTGCCTCCTCACCGGACCCGTACGAGCAAGAAAACTATTAATCTTAACAGGGGCGGACGGTGAACGTCCGCCCCTCTCTTTTTCATCAAAAGACCATGTGTGACACCCTTATCGTCCTTATCGGCCCTACCGGTGTAGGAAAGACCGAACTAAGCCTTTCCATTGCCGAACACTTCCGGACATCCATTGTCTCGGCAGACTCACGCCAACTGTATGCGGATCTGAAGATAGGAACCGCCGCCCCTACCCCCGGGCAACTGGCGCGTGTTCCGCATTATTTTGTCGGGACATTACAACTGACGGACTATTACAGCGCCGCACAATACGAAACAGATGTACTGGCACAACTGGACATCCTGTACCAAAAACATGACACCGTAGTACTGACCGGAGGGTCCATGATGTACATAGACGCCATCTGCAAAGGCATAGATGATATCCCCACCGTGGACAACGAAACACGCCAGCTGATGCTGCAACGTTACGAACAGGAAGGGCTGGACACTCTTTGCGCCGAACTAAAACTGCTGGACCCGGAGTATTATAAAATAGTGGATCTGAAGAATCCCAAACGAGTGATACACGCCCTGGAAATATGCTACATGACCGGAAAAACCTATACCTCTTTCCGTACCCGCACGCACAAGGAACGTCCTTTCCGTATCATCAAGATAGGACTGACCCGCGACCGCGAAGAATTGTATGACCGCATCAACCGCCGTGTGGACCTCATGATGCAGGACGGCTTGCTGGAAGAAGCCCGGCAGGTATATCCTTACCGACAGCTGAACTCGCTCAACACGGTAGGCTACAAGGAAATGTTCAAGTACCTGGACGGAGAATGGACACTGGAATTTGCGATTGAGAAAATCAAACAGAATTCCCGCATCTACTCCCGTAAGCAGATGACCTGGTTCAAACGGGACAAAGACATCGCCTGGTTCCACCCCGACCAGCAGACAGAGATTTTGCAATATATTCACTCATCACTAACCACTAATCACTAACCTCTATTTACGTTCATGAAAAAATTACTGACCGTCATCATGGCTTGCATCATAAGCCTGGGAGCAACCGCCCAAATCTCGAAAGAAGCCTTCGGGAAATGGCATCAGAACAAGTATTCCATGTTCATCCACTTCGGCCTTTATTCCGAACTGGGAGGCGTATGGGAAGGCAAACCCGTCACCCGGGGATACAGTGAACAGATACAGTCGTTTGCCGGCATCTTCAGTGACTGGTATGGAGATACCGCCCTACGGTTCAATCCTACCCTGTTCGATGCAGACGCTATCGTGTCACTGGCCAAAGAAGCCGGTATGCGCTCCATCGTCATTACCACCAAGCATCACGACGGTTTCTGTATGTTCCGTACAGCCACCACCGACTATAATTCATACGATGCCACCCCCGGCAAACGCGACTTCGTAAAAGAGATGGCAGAAGCTTGCAAACGCGGCGGAATCAACTTCGGCATCTATTTCTCACTGATAGACTGGCATTTTCCGCAAGCCTATCCCATCTCCAGCCACAACTGTGATTTCATCACCCCACAGCATCACGAATTCACCAAAGCCCAAGTGACCGAACTGCTGACCCACTACGGTCCCATCTCCGAACTTTGGTTTGACATGGGTTCCAACACTCCTGAACAAAGCAAGGAACTGTATCAACTGGTGCACAGATTGCAACCGAACTGTATGGTAAGCGGCCGGCTGGGCAATGATCAGTATGACTTCAGTGTCATGGCAGACAACACATACCCCGAAGGCTCCCTGCAGACCGCATGGCAAACAGCCGCATCCATGTTCGATGAAACCTGGAGCTACCGTTCCTGGCAGAAAAGAGGGGACGTCCACACCAAAGCAATGGAAAAACTGCGCAGCCTGATCAATGTGGTTTCCCACGGTGGAAACTTCCTGCTGAACATCGGCCCCAAAGGCGACGGTTCCGTAGTTCCCTTTGAAAGGGAAGTGCTGAAAGAAATCGGTGCCTGGTTACAGAAAAACGGTGAAGCCATCTATGGCACGGAAGCCTCTCCTTTCCGCGAGCAATTCGACTGGGGAACCATTACCCGCAAAGGCAATAACCTCTACCTCATCTTATCGGGCAGCCGCCCTGCCGATGGCAAAATCACGTTGAACGTACCGGGATGCAAACTGCAAAAAGCAGACATAGAAGCGATTCAGAAAGGGCAGGACCTGATCTTCACACTGCCCGCCGACGCATACGGCAAAGACATCCAAGTGATTTGCGCCACGTTCGACCAACCGGTGGAACCGCAACCTATGGCTGCACAGCGCACTCCTAATTATAGTTATTCCTGCTTCGATTATTACAGCAACTACCGAAGTACGGTAAGCTATCAATGGAGCATCAACAAATCCAACCTCAATGCACTGGAATTTACCTATACCCCTCAGGAAGCCGGCAAGGAATTACTGGTTGAAGTGGACGGAACGCCTTATACAATCACTCTTGACGCAGGCAAGGCACAAGCATTGAACCTATCTTCCAAGACCGTATGGGGGCAACGTTACCTCTGCGGACCGGGCAGCGGATTGTTCGACGCTCCTGCCACCATCCATACCGATCCGGACAAAGCACCGGTAAGAAAAGGACAATGGAAAGAAGTGAATGAGGAAAAAGCCATGTTCCCCAGCAATATTCTGGAAAGTTATTTCCTGATGCAGCAGGTGGAATCGCCCAAAGCGCAGGATGTTTTAGTAGATGTAGGTGCCGGAAACGGTATCGAAGTCTATCTGAACGGCAAGTCGGTCATGAAACACCTCAACCCCTACCGCTGCAAGTTCCGTGAAGAGAAGGTGCTGCTGCCGCTTCAAAAAGGCCGTAACCAAATTGTGGTAAGAATGTACAACCGCTTCGAGAAAGAAACAGGCTACCTGCTTCGTCCGTCAGCGGAACAGGTTGTCTACAAGCAGAAATTCATTTTGCCACAAGTGGCAAAAGGGAAGCTTCATACGGTTGTGGTAAGACAGAACAATCTGCCATCCATCCATAAGGATACAGAATTATCCAATCTGAATGTAGAGGCAAGATAAAGCTTTGCTAGAAATAAAAAGAAGTACCCCCTCCCCCGGATGTTTCTGTGATGAAATGTCCGGGGGAAGTAACCTGGCCGGCACATAATCAGTCCTGGTCCACACCGTTCCGATATCATGCTTTCTTCCTGTCCGCTTGATAATTCAGAATCACCCCTAACACTATCAGCACGGAAAGTACCATCCATGCAACATTCAGAAAGATCCCTCTCCATTCCTGCCGGGTGATGAACTGTGAATACAAAGGCCGTATAACCGGAGCTTGAGGATGCTGAAGCTTGCAACGGGAGCGGTCAATCGCTTTCTGGTAATCATCCAAATCAAAAGTACAACGCTCATAACATAGAACGGGTTGTCCTTTCTCATGCCTCACCGGAACCACCCATGCCTTAACTTCCCGCTCCTCATACTTATGGCGGGGCAATGAATCGGTAAATGCAGGAGCTACAGAAAAATGATATTGTTTCTGTTCCTTACGATAGCGGTGTCTGCCCATACTTCGCGTCACCTCACGAGTGACAGTCACACTGCTCTTTCTGGCATAATCCACTTCAAGAGTATCGAAAGTGAAATACAGGGCATTGTTCTCCGGATTATACAAATCGGTAACAGCATGATAACACACCACCTCGTCCGCCGAATGAAACAGCCAGTTCTGCAAAGGAATAGTGAAAGCCACACTTGCAACCGCCATTAATATAAGGAAAGGGACTTTCCATCTTGAAGCAACCATAAAAGCTCCCCCGGCAAGAGTGAGTAACGGAGGGAAAGCATACGTCGCAATTTGTAACCAACCACCCGGATTAAAACCCAGGATAACGGTGAACAAAATTCCCACAAAAGAAGGAATGAAAAGTAACAGTAACAGCTTTACAACCCAATTTTTCATATTCAATATTAGTTTTATCCTGCCAAAGATAGCAATATAATTCCTGTTGTCTAAATCAAATTAGTAAATATTTTATCTATACAACAAGGATATGATCATAAAATTGACTGGAAAAAACAATAAGATAAGATCAGTAAAAAAATCAGCTGTAAAGGAGGAATATTTCCACCCTTACAGCTGATAACTTTATCTAATCTTACTATTCAGACTTTCTTCCGCCTGTAACTACATCTCTGCAAACAAGGGGAAAATATTTATTCGGCAATCGTCACATTCGTCACCCTTTCCAGCCAGAAGCGGTTCCGGTTAGGATGGAACGGTTTGTATTCCGTATTCAACTTAATGGTGTTATTGCGGAAGACCAACCCATCGACAGACTTGGCATAAAGAATAGGAGCGTCGAAGGTTTCAAACTCATTGTCTTCAATCACAATGCCACCCTCGGGTCCGCCGTGGAAATATTGCTGCTGTCCCTTCAGGTCGGGAATCTCCGGATAGATGGAGATAACCGCATTGGTAAACTGGAACAGATTAGTCAGCGCGTTTACAAAACGGTTCTTACGGATAATGACATGACGGCAGGCACCGGTCTCAAACCAACCGTTGCAATCGCCGCAAAGCAGGATAGCAGCCCCCGAAGTATGGTCAAACAAGTTATTCTCGACGATAGTCTTGCGCGGGGTACTGAACAAAGAACCGCGTGCACGGTTATTACGGATCACATTGCCGGAAAACAAAACTTCAGGAGTCCATGTGAGGTTCTCTATTCCGAAACCACTTTGTTCATTAATTACCTGGTCTACCGGTTCCCGGAACGTAATCAGAAACTCGCGCGCTCCTTCGGTCTGTTCTTTGTCATAAGGACGGATAGAAATGATCTTATTCTGTTTTCCGACCAGTTCCATCGTATTCGAACGGATAAACTGCACCTCATCGCCCGGGCATCCCCACTCGAATCCCCACGACTGGTCGTGCATATAGCGGCCCACCAAGGTACGGTCGTCCACCCGCTTCACCACTTTCAAATAAGTGCCATGTACATTGATGGCATCATCCATCATCCCCTCATACAACCCGTTGCAAGACACAATCTTACCCTTACAACCGGAAAAATGGGTCGCATCTGCCTGCGTGGTAAAATAACGCGGATCGGCATCCCCTTTCAAACATACGCCAAATTCCTCAAGTGTAATATTTTCACAAAGCTGTGCCAACAATCCCATGCCTTCCGCATAATGTACCTTCACATTCTCAATCGTTGTATTGACATCATGGGAAAGGAATATACCGGGGGTAGGACGTCCCCAGCCACGCATGGCCACCACTGTCCCCGGCACCAGACGGGCATCTTTCCACCCCGGAGCATGGATACGGCGCGGAGCCACCTCACTGGCTCCTTTCGTCGGACAACCTATGTCACTGGTATTGTAAACCAGATGTTTGGTATCCCCGTCAAAAGCAATTCCCCACGAGTGTCTCATGGTCCATCCTTCACCATAAGCCTCGAATATGGAATCTTTAGCAATGCGATAATCGACCCACGGAGCCGGTTCAAAAACAATTCCATCCTGCGGATCGTTTTCTACGATCTTCACCTGGGCAATATGGGGGTTCTCGAAATCGATGCTGAAGTTCTTTAACAGACAGTTCTCTGAACGCAACAAGGAAACAGGCAACATCCTGCCGTGAAATACAAATTCGGAACCTTGCCCGTCTAATGTCAGATTCTTCATGTCCTCTAATGCGATACCGACTTTTTTGGGATTCGTTTGGTCGTGATTGGAAATATAATACTCGCGCACAGCGGCTCCTTTTTCATGAAATTCATAACGCCCTTCGGGAAAACGGAGGATTACCTTCTCACCTTCCTTATATTCCGCCTTTATCTTGGCAAGCGCTTTTTGAAGAACCGGAGAGGCATTTTTACTGCTATTGGCTTTCAGACCGAAAGCAGAGATTTCATAGACTTTCTGAGCAGAAAGAGTGGTGCACGATAACACCAGACTCAATGATAAAACAGATAATAATTTCATTTTCAGTTAGAATTAAGAATTAATCGTATTGAAGTTTAAAGATACAGTGAAAGGAAATAGCCCAATCTATTAATCAGATTTGTTTAAATTCTTTTAACATAGACTTGAAACAAAACACAAGCATGAAAAAGGCTTGAAAGCAACCTCTTTCTACTGGCAAACAAAAAGGAAATGCAGCCCCAGCTGCACTCCCCCTTTCCTTATCCTTGTTACTATTTTTAAATAGAATGTTATAAAATTATTTTAGAAAGTGTCATGATATCCTTTCACCTTGTTCCAAGCATCCACACCACCCGTTCTCCACTTTGGAGCAGATGCAGTCATATAAACCGCATCCCCCTTGGGCACAGATGCTTAAGAACAACATAAACTCGATACACTTCACTTAAATGCTACATTATTTGTCAGCTTCCGCCGCCCATTCTTTGGCTCCCTGTTCTTTCAGTTTAGCGGTGAATGCTTTGGCTTTTTCCATACTTGCCTGTTCTTCTTCAGGGCTTGCATAAGCATGCTTGTAGCCTTTCACCACGTTCCATTCTCCACGAGTGAAGTCGGGAAATTCTACGGCAGCGCAGTTATTGTCCATAGATATCTCACCCAATTCGGCCAGTGCGCACCACTCGGCAAGGTCATACACATCCATATCCAGAGGCAGACCATTCTGCAAACAATATACCAGACGACTGTCCATAATAAAGTCCATACCCCCGTGTCCGCCTACCTCTTTGGCTATTTCACCATACTTCTTCAGAATAGGGTGCTGGTATTTCTCAACCAAAGCATCCATTTCAGCTTGTGGCAGGAATCCGTGTGAGCTGAGATTGTCCACCTTGGGTTGTACTCCTGAAGCACTCAACTGATCAGCTCCCAATGCGTAGCCTTCTGTAGGATATTTGTTGGCGAACCCTTTCACGCCTGTCAATTGATACAAACGGTTATAGGGTTGCGGAGTCATTACATTGTGTTGTATTTCGATCACTTTACCGTTTTCGGTACGAATCATAGTCGTAGTGTGATCTCCATTACGGAAATTAGTGCAGTCTGAACCTGTTTTGGCTTCTACCAATCCTTTTCCTACTACTGATTTGGTATCCATGGCAGTCAGTGTCTTCATACGGTCGCCACGGTGAATATCCAAAACTTGTGCCACAGGGCCAAGGCCGTGTGTAGCATACACATCGCCACGATGACGCATATTGAATTCCAGACGCCAGCCCAGTTTGTCGTTTTCACCGTTTTTCCAGTAATAATCCCAGAAATCGCTGAGGTTGTGGATGTAAGCTCCTTGTGCGCGGATTACCTCACCGAACACACCGTTCTGCGCCATGTTCAGCGTATTCATCTCAAACCAGTCATAGCAGCAGTTTTCCAGAATGAAGCAGTGCTTGCGTGTTGTCTCGCTCAAGTTGACAAGATCCCAGCATTCCTGCAGGTTCATGGCAGAAGGTACCTCGATGGCTACGTGCTTGCCGTTCTCCAATGCGCATTTGGCAATGGGGAAGTGGTGCAACCAGTCTGCGGCGATATATACCAAATCAATATCATCACGTTTACAAAGTTCCTCGTAACCTGTCTCACCCGAGTAGATTGCCGCTTTCGGCATAGAAGCTTTCTTTAAAATGTTCTGGCATGCTTCCGCACGTTTAGGGTCATAATCACAAAGCGCCACGATTTGGGTGCCGGGAATATGGGTGAAACGCGATACAGCTCCGGGACCACGCATTCCCAAGCCAACAAAGCCTACACGCACCACCTCCATTTTAGGAGCAGTAAGTCCGATCACGCTTTTTTGTCCGGCAGGACGTTCGGGGCTTTTTACAACAATAGTTCCCTCGTTCCACTCCCATTGCGTACCTTTATCGGTCGTATGGACAGTAGGAGCCTGAGGTGAACATGCACTCAGCACAACACATGCGCCGGCTACGAGTAATAGTTTGATTTTTTTCATGATAATTGTTTTATAAATAAATAATAAATGAATCGGTTTATGCACGAACACATAATAAATACGCCTATAAAGGACCTTTCCCCCCTAGTGGAAGTGATTTTTTTAGAATCCATGTATTTCCATTCATTGTCATTCAGAAGGATAAACAAAGGCTTGCTGTCCATTGGACATGGAAAAACAAGCCTTTTTCATTGTTTATTCAAAAAAGTTGAAGAAAAGAAGAATCATCAGTATCCAGGGTTCTGGTCATCTTTCAACAGCGGATTCACGTCCATGGCAGAAGTCGGAATAGGCATCAGGAGCAAACGATCTCCCCATACTTTATCTATTACAACATATTTTTGCCATTCTTTTTTCACCGGATCAAATCCTCCACAAGGTGCTGTACTTTCGCCATTCATCGCCTCACGACAATATTCCAATCCGTAACGACGTATATCATCGTAACGATGACCTTCGGCTGCCAGCTCAATACGACGCTCATTGCGTACCAACTCAAGAGCCGCATCTTTTGACAGACTGTTCGGGACATTGGGCATACCGCAACGGTCGCGCAAATCATTCAAAGCATGCTGAACTTTTTCATCCCAACCATTATTTTGTACACGAGCTTCAGCATAAGTCAACAAAACCTCAGCATAGCGAATGACCGGATAATCCTCCACACTCTGCCAACCTTGATAAGGAGTAAGAGAAACCAACTTACGGTAATTATATCCGGTCCAAGATTCATTTCCATCTGATCCGGCTTTCAAAGGATCCCACATATAATAGAAATCACCGGAGAAGTCCGTTTCCTGCCATCCTTTCAATGGAAATAAAATAGAAGCATACAAACGGCTGTCACGATTACGGAACTCCTGCATATAAGGGATTGACTTGATGTCCAATGTAGGCACCTTTTCACGGAACACTGCCGGAGCAACCGATTTATAAGTTTCTCCCACCGGCTCTGCAAAATACTTCATCCACATATCGGCAAAACGTGCACGTCTGGTTTCTTCGGAAGGAATTTCAGGAAGAGTTTTTCCATCAATGCTCCAATAGGCATCCACCAGATCCTGCATGGGCTCAAAAGAAGAGTATCCAGATCCCATCTGACTGGGACGAATATATGTATAACGAGTCCAATCACAGTTATTATCATCTGCCATGTATTCACGTGTCAGGATATATTCAGGATTACCCGGATTGGCATTCTCTTTGTGCCACAAGGTTTCATAACTGAACAATCCTTTTACAAACTTGTCTTTGTCAATACCCACTTCAGCAAAATCAATATATTTCTCCATTTCATCAGCTTCCTGCTGTTGTGCCGCATTCAAAGAAGTTACACGGAACAAGGAATGATGTCCTTCCGATATCACTTTGCCGGCAGAAGCCTCAGCCTCTATATAGTTACCGAAATAAAGGGCAGCGCGGGCACGCAAAGCCAAAGCAGCGGCACGGGTAATACGGCTTGACTCATACAAATAACTGCCATCATATTCATCAGGAAGTATTTCGGCTATTTCATTCAGCTCGCTCAAAATAAAAGCCTGTACTTTTTCTGCCGGATCGCGTTTTGCATAAGGTGCATTATATTCGGGCACATCAGTAAAAAGATAGGCCTTGCCAAACTTCGTAGTCAGTTGTAAATACTGCCAGGCACGGAAGAAACGGGCTTCTGCCTTCATACGTTCCTTCAGTCCTTCACTGATATCACATTTATCTACATTGATGATAAAATTATTGGCTATGCGGACTGTACTATAACCATAACCAAAATCATTCCCTGCCGTGATACCATTGGTTTGTACCAACTCATAGGGACCTTCCCACGGTTTATGGCTATGCGCGTTATCGGTATACATTTCATCCCAGATATCCATGCCCGGGAGTTCTGCATACAACGCGTTCAATCCATTCCAAGCATCTTTCTCGTTTTTCCAGAAAGTCTCGGTAGATATATCAGAAGGTGGAACAACGTCCAAATCACATGAAACCATAGATGCACACAGCAGTGCAGAAAATGTGATATATTTAATGTTGAATTTCATAATTTTATTTTTTTGAATTAGAATGATACGTTAACACCAAAGGCTACAGATTTAGCACCAAAAGCACTGATACCACGTCCGGTAGAGGATTCGGGATCAAAGTCCTTCATGTCTTTGTCGGCACGGAAGGTAAACAAGTTCTCGCCGGTAAGGAAGAATTTAAGGGAAGACAATCCCCAACGAGTTACCGCATCCTTCGGAACCATATATCCCAGGCTGATGGTCTTAATACGGAAGTAATCGGCATCAAACAACTGGTAATCAGAGAAATGCTTATTATATTCATCATAGTAAGTACCTCCATACAAACGGGGACATGCTGCATTTGGATTCGGATTATCTTCATTCCAACGACTTAAATGATACTTTCTCGGATTAGAATTCAACATAAAGGCAAACACCTGTTCTGACTCAAAAGCCACACTGGTACCGGAAACGCCTTGGCCAAATGCCGACAATTCAAAATTCTTCCATTGCAAATTGATATTTATACCATAAGTAAAATCGGGTACATCTTTGCCAATAATAGTGCGGTCATCATCGGTAATGTCATCTCCCCATTCCACATTTTCACGCTGGGGTACATACTTAATGTCACCGGCATTAGGCTTGCGTCCGTATTTATAATAATGTCCCGCATCAATCTCTTCCTGGGTATACAATCCATCCGTTTCCAGGCCATAATAAGAACCGATGGCTTCTCCTTCTTTCAGAATATATCTGACTACATCTCCACCATTCTGTATCATATTGTCTGATCCGGCCAAGGTTACGATTTCATTGTTATTAGTAGCAATGTTACCACTTACAGAATAAGACAGGTCACCAATCTTATTGCGGTAGGTTGCTGCCAATTCAAAACCTGTATTACGGACTTTGGCCAAATTCATAACCGGTTTTGTCCAAATACCCGTTTCTGCCGGAACGTTATAGCCCAACAAGATATCTTTAGTGTTTTTGATATAATAATCGGCAGTCACACTTAGTTTATTATCGAACAAATCTACATCCAAACCGAAGTCCGCCAAAGCTACAGTCTCCCAACCCAAAGTCTTGTTAGTAATCTGCGCTTCAAGCACCCCCTTCACCGGCTCATCATTAAAATTATAATTTGCATTGCTGCTCAGCAATTCAAAATAGTCATAATATCCTACATTGTTGATATTACCCAACGTACCATACGAAGCTCTCAGTTTCAAGTTATTCAGCCAAGTTATCGGTTTCATGAACGATTCTTCGCTGATACGCCATCCGGCGGAGAAAGAAGGGAACCATCCCCAACGGTTGTCCTTATGGAAACGCGAGGAAGCATCAGCACGAAGATTGGCTTCAAACAAGTAACGGTCTTTATATGAATAGTTTATACGACCAAAGTAAGAAAGCATTTTGCTCTCCACAATACCACGTCCATCAGGTAAATCTTTTGAAATATTATTACCTTGTTCTATATCTTCCAGACCATCGCTTACAAAATCTGTTCGTTTACTATATAACCGTTCATACTTATAATGCTCATAGGATGTACCAACCAGAAAATTCACCGCATGTTGTCCCAGTTTCAAATCATACTTGGCAGTAAGAGTAGTCATCATATTGCTGTTGCTGATCCAATACATACTCATTGAGTTCGGACTACTGTTGCCCGTACCGGGAATTTCCTTTCCTGTTTCAAAATGTACTACTTCAGGATACTCAGCCGAATAACTCTTGCTTTTATATTCATAACGCTTATAATCCAATTGTCCCGAAATGACCAAGTTCTCAATAGGTTTCAAATCAAAACCCAAATCATACATGGTATTTTCCGTAGTACTTTTGCTCCAGTTGTCAAAACTAAGCGTACGGAGTGGATTACTATTCATAAAGGTTTGTGTTGCATCCTTACCTCCGGCTATACTACCCCATTCGCCATTAGACTGCTGAGCCACCATAATAGAAGGAACCAAAACAAAATTGGCAATCCATGGAGTGCCGTTTTTTGTATCGGAACTATTACGAATATACTTCACTCCGGTTTTCAAAGTCAGCCATTTGGTGACATCACTTTGAAGGTTAAGATTCAGATTATAACGATCGTCAGTAACCCCCGGCATGAAATTATCATTAAATACATAGCCCACACTGCTAAAGAAACGTACTTTCTCACTGCCTCCGCTAAAGTTCAAAGAATGTTGGGTAGTCAGCACATGTTTGTCCAATACCAGATCAGCCCAATTCGTATTTGGATAGTAATCGGGATTGCTGCCATCTCTAAACCATCCGATTTCTTCATTCGTATAAGCCTGATTTTTTCCTCCTGAAGGATTGGCGTTATATTTAGCTTCATTTAATAAGGTCGCATAATCCCATGAATCAAGGACATCCGGTAAATAAGTCGGAGTTTTGACTCCGACATATCCACTATAAGCCACATTCATTTTCTCTGCCTTTCCTCCTTTAGTCGTAACCAATACAACTCCATAGGCTGCACGAGAACCGTAAATGGCCGAGGAAGCAGCATCTTTCAAGAATGAAATTGACTCAATCGTGTTCGGATCAAGATTGGAAAATACCGTAGCATCTGCAATAGCACCATCGATCACGTATAATGGAGCAGAAGTTCCCAAGTTACCACGACCACGGAAATTAATAGAAGGTGTTGAACCCGGACGAGAAATAATAGTTACACCGGGAACGGTTCCTTGTACGGCAGACAAAACATTAGTCTGCACACGGTCTTTGATATCATCTGTACTGACAGAAGCAACAGCACCGGTCAAGTTTACTTTCTTTTGAGTACCGTAACCAATCACTACCACTTCATCCAGTGTTTTCGTGTCTTCTTTCAACGTTACATTATAAGAAGTAACTCCAGATTGCACTTTTACCACTTGAGGAAGATAGCCGATATAGCTAATCTGCAATTCATTACCCGAGACTGTCAATGTAAAGTTACCATCGAAATCGGTAATCGTACCATTGGTCGGAGCCCCTTTCTCTACTACAGAAGCACCGATGATAGGCTCTCCCAAAGCATCTTTCACACAACCGGTCACTTTCTTTGCCTGCTGCTGTTGTTGTTTTTCTACAGCAGCCACGGCATTCGCCTTTGACACAATGATCTGATTATTTACTATCTTATAAGTATAACCAGAATTTTTAAACATCTGGGCCAAGACTTGTTCAATAGTAGCATTCTGAGCCTTTACTGAAACCTTTTTGTCCAGTTTGATCTGATTGTCATTATAGAAAAAAGTATAGTCACTTTGTCCTTCCACTTCCTGCATAATCGTATGCATGGAAACATTTGACTTATTCAATGAGATGGTACCAGATTGGGCATTAACAGGTATTGCACAAACAGCACACGCCACTAAGGCACAAAAAAGTTGCCTTTTTACTTTTTGCGGATAAAATAACCGCTGGTTCGTTTTTTTCATAAATACATAATTCTTTATTAGACTAAAATCAACATGATTTTCAAAATACAGTGATAGAGGCTATGGATAGTCAAGCCTGTCTACAGTAGTTTTCACAATTGTTTTTCATACTATCATTTTTATAATTACTATTTCATTTCTTCTATGATATAATGATCATTACTTATTAATCTATAATTTAACGGCGCACTGTGTGAAATATAATTCAAAATCAAATCCAATGATTCGCTGTGCATCGTAAAAGTAAAGCGATAATGTCTGGCAATATGGGGGGCACATTCAATCTTTTGCCCATACCATTTTTCCAACCGTTCCAAAATCATCTCTAATGTCTCATTTTTAAAGCTCATTCTTTTTCCTTGCCGCCAAGATGAATAAGCATCCGCGTCAATAGTAGTGAGACTAATGCCATCAGTCTTGCTATATGTCAACTTTTCGTTCGGTTTCAAAACATAACTTCCGCCTTTCTGTTGATTACTTTCAAGCACTTCCACTTTTACTTTTCCAGTCAACAATATCGTTTCGCCCTCCTCATCACCATCATAACTAAACACTTCAAAAGAAGTACCCAACACAGTCACATCCATTTTCTGGGTTTTTACAACAAAAGGGTGTGTTTTATCAGGCGTCACTTCAAAAAAGGCTTGTCCCGAAAGCTGTACTTCCCTTTTCTCCCCAGAAAACTCTTTTGGATAAGTAAGCCGGCTGCCTGCATTCAACATAACCTTTGTACCATCAGCCAATCTCACGGAATCCATTGATTGGTATCCGGTATTCACTACATATATAATTTCTTCACCACTATTTTTCATCAACAACAAAGCTGAAAGCACCATACATACTGCAATCATCGCAGCCATTCCATATTTATAAAAGGATTTCTTTATAAAAGAAAACCTCCGCCCTCTTACTTTCTTCATAATACCATTCAGTATCTTTTCTTCCCTCACCAAATCCACTGCCTCTTCGGACATTTCTTCCCATTGTCTATGAAAAGTATCATTTACATATTCATAGTTATTCAATGCCGCACGCTCCTCTGGGCTTAAAGAGCATTTGCTTTCAAACAGCTTTTTTATAATATCTTCGTTCTTTGTTTTCATCCTTTATTTGATACCCTACGGAAATTCATCCATAAATTTCCCCTGTACTTACTATAAATACACGCCAAAAAAGACATACCCCCAATGCAAGGATACATTTTTGCTAAAAAAAATAAACTATGATTATTTAAAAGATAAAAATCAGATAAAGCATAATGTTCTTCTTTAAGAACTTGATTGCTTCATTAATATGTCGTTCTACTGTTTTCTCACTGATATTCAACCGAGTAGCAATTTCTTTGTAGGTCAGATGTTCATCACGACTCATCTTAAAAACTTCTTGTTGACGAGGTGGCAACTCACCCACCATCCTTTTAATAAATTCTTTTAAATCGGCTGCGCTTAGCTCATCTTCCATATCATAATAATCCATTGCAGCACTCAACACCGTAAGTTTATAGGCATTCTCATTGAAACTTTTACGAAACTGATTAAAAATAAGATTGCGTGTAATAATAAAAAGATATCCCTTAAAATTATCATCCGCACGTAAAAAATCACGCGTCTCCCACACTTTCACAAACACTTCCTGCACCACTTCCTCAACTTCTGTTATGGAAGACAAATACAGACGAGAGAAATTATAAACTTTAGACCAATACAATCTATACAAAGTTGTAAATGCCTTTTCATCTCCATTTTTTAATAATATAATCAGTTCTTTTTCCGACATCGCATACAAAATCTGCACAAATATATTATTAATAGTTAAGAAAAGAAGCAATATTATCTTATTTTTTAAACAAAGAAAAAAAACATCATAGAAAGTCAGATTTCTACATTATGAAAAGCCACCCAATAAATCGGCGGAGAAAATCTGCAATCAATATAGCCAAAGAAAAGATGCAATCAAAAAAAGAATCTGTAAATGCTGACTTCCCAACAGCACCTACAGATTCTTATTCATTTTATTCTTGCAGAACGAACACGTTCTTTATTTCTCCAATGCTTTCATTAATTCTTTTTTTACGGTATCCACCCCCGGAAAACCGGTGTGTTTTTGAATAACAGCCCCCTCCTTATCAACAATAATATAAGTCGGAACACCCTGTATGCTGAACTGCTTGCTCAAGTATTTCCATTGAGCCGCCGTTACCCGGTAATGCTCTCCATGAATATCCGGAATCATGTTATCCCACGTTTCCTTGGGCGAGTTCTCTCCGGCAATAAAAACATATACAATATCTTTACCTTCAAGATCTTTCTTCATCGGTTTCATCTGTTTCATAGCCATTTTGCAAGGGCCGCACCAAGTTGCCCAGAAATCAACCAAAATCACCTTACCCTTAAATTTAGAAATGATGGAATAAAATAAATCTTCATCTTTTACTTCTCCGGATTCATTAACGTTATAACCTTTCTTTTTCTTATTAGCTTCAATCGTTTCCAAAAGACGATTGTTCATCCTTGTCAGTCTGCTGAGATAATAAGGGTCATTCATCTTCTGTATCTCCCCAAAGTCTTGCATAGTCAATGGAGTAAAGTCACTGATTTTCTGAGCATATCTCATCATTTTCTGCAAGTCGAAAAAAAGTCCTTGATCTGTACCCAAATATCCGGCTATTACCTTTTTTAAAATATAGTCTTGCTGCATGGAAATGAATTCCTTAAACAAGGAATCATATTTAATCCGCAGTTCCCCCATTTTCTCCTGATGAGCTGGTGATTTTCCGGCATCTGCATCTGCTTTGAACTCACGTATTATCTTAGCATCTTCGGCAGAAACTTTATCGGAAGAGAGAATGAACGCAAATATATCACTCAACTGATCATCCATCTTCACCCTTATATAGCCCATCCCTCTTACCAAATCAGCATAACTATTGGTATAAAGCATGGCAGGCGAGTTCAGTACATTTAACTGCCGGATATAATCATAGAAATCATCGCTCAATTCCGGTTGTTTAAACTTTTGATAAGCTTCACGAGCCGGTAATCCGCAGCACTGCACATAAGCATAGGCCAAATTAGAGGTTACACGGGTCAACGTCAATGTACAAAGCAAATCATTCTGAGCCGATAAAAGATCCCGGTATGCCCGACTTCTTTTCTGATCGGAACGAATAGTGGATTGGGTTTCTTCATGTTTTTTCAACCAATAAGCTTTATACTGACCGGCAGTCATATTGTATAAGTCATTCATGTTCCAATAAACCATCCCCCATACATCCATCAAGTGTTCATCATCGGTTATCATTTCATCATTCAGAGCTGCCATGGTACCTGAAAAATAAACTTTCTTTCCATCAGCACGCTTGTTTTTCAACAACTTACTTTCAGAACGGCTCCACTCACGCAAGTTGACAGTCATATCCAATACACCATCAGGAACCAGAAAAACATCAAAGTGAATGTCACGCCCCACTGAAAAGCTGACCGTAGTCGGAGCATAAAGTTCCACCTCTGCCCGAAAAGTTCCATCTTCGTTCACTTTGATCTCAGTATCCTCGAACCTTGCCGTCAGCAAATCACAAATCCTGCAAGACAAAGGAAGTGCATAATACTTCTTATAGTCTAACAAACGTCCGGTTATCACTGATTTGCCATCCTTCAATTCAGCCTTAGGCAATGGTTCATCGTAATTCAAATTCAGTTTCTTCACTTTTTCCGGCACATCCAATTCCGGCAATTTACCATCCAGATGGATTCCCCATACCTTGAAACAGTCCTCACAATCGCTCTCAATGAAATCAATTACTTGCACTGTGGGAGGCAATAACGGAAAAATAAGACTGAAAGAAGCCTCGCCACTATCGGGCATCCAGAATTTTTCACCCAAAGTGATTCCATTACCGGAACGAATCGGATACTTCTCTCCGTTATCGGCCAACAAATAACTTTCATTACTGATCTGAATCCAATTACGGGGACGAAAAAAAGCCCTCACATCCAGTATGGTTGCCGTATCTGAAACCACCACTCTGTCAATCTCAATAGTAGAAGAATTACGGGCGATGAAAGGCGGTTGTTTAACCACCCTGTCTTTTGCCTGCAAAAGACAACAACTCACCATAGCAAGCAATAAAATACCAAACTGTTTCATTATATCTTTTATTAAGAACACTCTTACTTGTTTTCCAATTCCTTATCCAAAGCCTCCTTCACCCCTTCGTATTCCTTATGTATATCCGCGGACCAAAGTAATACCATCAAGTTCTACTTCGCATGGTGAAGCGCCAACGTGTCTTTTTTCTCTGCAGGAACAGACTTTATCGGAATATCCCCTCTAAAGAAACCTTCCTCCTTTATTTTCTTGATTCGTTTCCACGCCTGCTGGTAAAGTGTTATGCGGTCTTCCGACGGATTCCCGTTCTCATCCAAAGCATAACGCTGGTCTTCGGGAACGGCAGCCATGTATTTCTCATAATAGCGGATGGCATTCTTCGCATCTTCTTTCCAATCATAAAGCCGGGCTATTCTATAAAGAATGGAGTTTTTCTTTGTATACGTATACAATTTCTCCAATGTAGCCACCTCCTTTACCGCATCTCCCGCATAGCCGTAACATTCGGCCAGCCCGTCATAAAGACGCACCATCATACTATCAGAAGGGACCGCTATGCGGAATGCCTCCTCCATATATTCCGCACCTTCCTTTTTCCATGACGTACGTGCTGAAGCTTTTGCCAGATAATAGAGCACATTCACATCCATCGGATTTTTCTGATAGGCTTCCTTCAGATTATCGTATGCACCATAAAACCAGTTGTCGCCATAATGAGACACGCCCAAATAATAAAGAGTGAGGAAACTGCGGTCGCCCAGTCCTTTTAGTGACTCATAGCGTTTTACCGCCGTGCCGTACTCCTTCAACATACAGTAGGCTTTCGCATTCTGGCGGTTTACATCTATATGGGTCGTATCGGACAGGCGATAACGCTCTGTCACATCAATGGCATCTTTAAACTGCCGGTTGTTATTAAAAATGCCGGCAATGCGTGCCACTGTCTGGGCGTCCAGCGAGTCACGCCGATAAGCAATGTTATAACTTAGGAAAGCACTGGCGGCATCCTGCAATCCCTCGTATGCCTGTCCCAAGTATTTATATCCTGTCGCCGACAAAGAGTCGCGTTCCAACCAGCCGTGACAAGCAGTACGCGCTTCTTCATAATTTTCGGAAGCTAATAAAGAGCGTATGAATTGCAACCGGAAATATTTATTTTCCGGTTGCAGATTCATTGCCTTCTGATAACAGTCGGCCGCCCGACGTGAGTTACCAGTCAATTTGTAACACTCGGCAAGGTCGATCAAAACTTTCGTGTTTGTGCTGTCTTTCAAAATAAGAGAGTTCAATACCCCTATAGCCTGCGGATAACGATTCATCGCTTTCAGCGCCTGAGCTTTAGTAACCAGCAGTAAGGAATCCTCGCAATCGGGCTCAATCAGCGTAATTACCGTCTCATAATCATAGTTATCCATCGCCCGAAGAATTTCATTATTTACCTGGGCAAACAAGGAGACAGGAATTATACATAGCAGAAGTGTTACAAATGTCTTCATATCCTGATTTATTTTTGTTTTTTGGTGGTAATCAATATAACGCCATTCTTTCCTTCGCTCTCATATAATTTTACAGCTTCACTATCTTTCAATATGGAAATAGATTCAATAGTAGAAGCATCCATCTTCCCCATTTGCTCATAAGGAACTTTGTTACCATCAATGATAAGTAACGGTTTATCTTTCACATCCTCCAAAGAAAGGCTCCCTTTATAAAAATGCACTGAATTATTACGCATAGCAGCACTATCCATTTTCAACACGATGCGATGCGTATCATCCGCTCCAGCCGGTCTATCTAATCTGAAAGTGACCGGTACCGTATATTTCACACGAACAGCCTGTCCCTTCTGCATACCCGGTTTCCATTTCGGCATAATGGAAATAACCCGGACAGCCTCACCGTCCAAATCCGGATCAATACTCCTGACAACCTTCGGATTGGATACACTTCCATCTTTTTCCACTACAAATTGCACAATCACTTTTCCTTGCACACCCGCTTGCTGAGACTGCACAGGATATTTAATATTCTTACCTAGGAACTTCAAACATTCCGCCATACCTCCCGGAAACTCGGGCATCACTTCTACCACTTGAAAAACCGGATTTGCATCCGAGGCTTCCATAGCGCCATAGCCTACTACAACCACCTCATCTTTTCCTACCTGGCCTTCCCCCTGCAAATACACTTTTAAAGTTTTTTTCTCTGCAATAAGATCCTCCGTGACAACCAGTTCTTCCGTTTTCACATCAATGTATGAAATACGCAAAGTGGCACCGGCAGGCATTGAGATGACAAAATTCCCGTCCAAATCGGTTATAGTACCTGAAGTAGTGCCTTTTACGATCACATTCGCACCCACAATCGGACGATTTGTACCCTTCTCCAGTACCTGCCCCTGTACTTTTATTTCCTTGGCAGGATGATTTTCGGTACTTTTAACCTCTTCGGTTTTCATAATTGCTGTCAAATCATTAACTTTGACGGCTGAAATCTCATCTAACTCACTAGAGATTTCGGGACGGGCGAAGGCTGCCACGGCAATGGCCGCCAACGGGAGTACATAGAGGTACTTCAACCGTGCCCACGGATTTGATTTCTTTTTTAACATCATAGTAATACGTTTTTTTAGTGAACTGTGATTAAAGCTGTTGGCCATAGAGTAGAGCCTTGTGCCGACAGCTTTTTTAATTAATAATAATTGATATTTCTTTGCATCGATGCCTTGTAAGATCACGCTTTCGTCTGCTTCGAACTCGTGTATATTCTGCAATTCCTGTTTCAAAAGCCAGGAAGCAGGGTTGAACCATTGGAAAAAGATACAGATATCCGCTATCAGCAAATCGATGGAATGTCTCTTCCTTATATGAGCATATTCATGCGTCAGTATTTCCTCCCCGTTCTCCTTCAGGTCTTTCTCAGAGATTACTACAAACTTCATCCAGCTGAACGGAGCTATTTCTTTTTGATGGGTAATCAGTGTGATACCATTTTCCCTACGGACAAGGGTGCTGCCCTTTATCAGCCTCAGCATACGGCTCAGTGACCATACATTACGTAAAAAGAAAAATACAATGCCCAATAGATAAGCCATCAGCAGCTCTTCACACCACGTAATGGCAGATACGGGAGCAGTTTCTACAGTGGCAGTCTGATTGAGATCAGCCACAAGCAGCAGTTCTTCCCAAGTCAGCAACTGCTGGCTGACTTCCATCGGTTCTTTCATGGTCACTTCAGCAAGGGGAATGACACAAGACAATATCAGTATTCCCAACAAGGCAATACGATTGAAACGATGGAATGTCTCACGGCTCAGCAACAGACGGTAAAATAAATAGAATACCGCCAGGCAGACTGCCGACTTTACAATATATACGAAAAATGCTCCCATAGTATGTACCTTTAGTTATTCTCTTTATCCGGATTATTCATGTGCCTTTTCCACATCCCGGATAAGCTGTTTCAATTCATCCAGCGAAATCTCCTCCTCCTTCACCAGCGAAGAAACCGCTCCTAAATAAGAGTTATTGAAGTATTTACTGATAACCCCTTTCAATGTCTTCTTCTTAAAATCGTCACGGCTTACCACGGCATAATATTGATAGGTATTTCCAAATGCTTCATGACTAAGAAACCCCTTCTCCTCCAATCCTCTCACAATGGTGGACAGGGTATTGAAGTGCGGACGCGGCTCATCATAAAAATCAAGTAACTGTTTCACAAATAATGGGCCTTTTTCCCAAAAATAACCCATAATCTCTTCTTCCTTTGCTGTCAACGTTTTCATAATCTTTCTTTTGATTATCACAAAGAACTAAAACTTTTAGTTATTAAACTAATTTTCATAGTTAAAGTAAACTAAAAGCTTTAGTTACCTGCTGTAAAACAGTATATCCCGTTTTCACCAGTAGGTGAAAACGGGATATACTTATCATAAATAGTCCACCTATAAGGAGACTACAGATCTCTATAGACTTCCCCGAACAATCTATTATTCGTCAATGACCGGCTTATTCTCCGTCAGTCTTTTCAGGCGGAGAAGTGCCTCCATATAATAATAATCAGCATAAATGATGGATGCATCAATCTCTGATCCGGCAGGCAAGTGTCCTGTGGAATGAAGCAGGAAAGCAAGTTTACTTTTACCACACTGGTATTTGTCGGAATTCAGGCTGGTCAGCATTTTTACAGCCGCCTGTTTATATTCCAATGCTTTTTCAGCCGGCAGATAACCGGACAACTCTAATAAAGCAGAAGCTACCACACAAGCGGCAGAAGCATCCCGGGGAGCATCGGGAATGGACGGATCATTAAAATCCCAATAGGGAACATAGTCTTCGGGCAGATTTTTCAGATATACATCCGTTACCTTTTGTACAAAATCAAGGTAACGGACATCTTTTGTTTCCCGATAAACGACTGTATAACCATAGATTGCCCATGCCTGACCACGAGCCCACATACTGTCATCCGAATAACCTTGATGGGTCACTCCCTTGATAAATTCACCTGTCAGGGTATCATACACTGCTACATGATAAGAGGTATAATCCGGACGAAAATGATATTTCATCGTCTTATCCGCATGAGCCACGGCAATGTCAAACAAATAAGGATTACCTCCATTCTTCGCTGCCCAGAAAAGCATTTCCAGATTGATCATATTGTCCATGATGGTATTGTGACCACCAAACATTTCCACATTGCGAGGCCATGAAAGCATAGTACCCACACGGGGATTGAACAATGCTGATAACGAATCAGCCGTATTGATGATGACTTGCTTATATTCCGGATTACCGGTCAGACGATAACCGTTACCATAGCTGCAAAAGACCAAAAAACCCAAATCATGATCGTATGCAGGAATCTCCGAGAGAAATTTCAAAGAAGCAGTAAACTTTTCGGCCTCTTCCTTTATTTTCGGATCTTGTGTATATTCATAATCATACCACAAGATGCCCGGCCAGAAACCTCCGCACCATTCTTCCTTACTCACTTTACGATAGTTCCAGTCATACTGGCCATCCATTATGTTACGAGGCATCATAGTGTAATCCACCTCCCGCCCTTTTCCATGCATAACCTCCAAAGTACGATGTACCTGGCGATCACAATATTCCAAAGCCCTGTCCACCTCCAGTTTGTTGTCCACTTCGGTACAGGCTGAAAGCAGACATAACCCTATACCTACTAATAGATTTTTTGTATTCATAATTATCCTTTCTTTTTTACTTCTTGATGCGGAACCAATCGGCATCTGCCCAACCTCTTTCCTTGCCATAAGGAGCTGTACTGAATAATCCTACTTTCGCTCCTATCCACTTACCCTGACGAGCAGTAAAAGGCACTCCGACCGATGTATATTTCCTGCCGTCCAGACTGTAGCTGAAATAACAGATACCTCCCTTAGTTACTTTCACCTGCAAATAAATATCACGCTCATAATTGGGATAGCGCCCGGCTCCGAACCGACGGCTTACAGGTAATTCCGCAAGACGGGTCACTGTTTCAGGAGTCCGTTGCTCCGCATCCTTGCAGACCACTTGATTCAATATAAACTTATCACCTTCTTTTACTACACCCAGATAGCCATAATCCCACCCCATCACTATCAGTCCGGACTGCTGTCCGTCCGCTTTCGCCGAAACTTTCAGTTTGGCAGTCGCCGTAAATTCTTCAGCAGGGAATTTTTGTAACAAGAGATTCGGCACCTCCCAGAAGTTCACAAAATCCTTGGACAAAATATGTCCATATATACGAATGTAACCCAAATCAGAGGTAAAGCCAAACGTATCCTGGTAATTGGCATGCCATTCCCATTGCAAGCCCAATTGCCTTGTGTTGAATTCATCACTCTCAATCGGTGTCTCTATAGGATAAGTCCTGCCTACATCCGGCTTTTTATAGCGTTTTACAGGTTCACCACACCCATCTCCATCCTTGTCCACCCCAATTACGGGCCAATCATTTTCCCACTTCATAGGATTCAAGTGCAAAACTCTACCATACATCGCTTTATCTTGAAAATTGATAAACCAAGACTCGCCTGTACAAGTTTCCACCCATCCTCCCTGATGAGGACCATTTATGTCTGTATCCCCCTGAGCCATAACAATTTTTGATTCGTATGGACCATACACACTACGGGAACGAAGTGCCAACTGCCAACCTGTCACCACTCCTCCTGCAGGAGCCAAAATGTAGTAATATCCATTACGTTTGTAGAACTTAGGTCCCTCGATGGTGTGATTCACCCCATCATTACCATCAAAAACCAATACAGGTTCACTAATGACTTTTGTACCTTCCGCATTCATCTCACAAACCGTAATCACACTATTGAATGCGGCACGACTGCCCGCCCACGCATGTACCAGATACACTTTTCCATCCTCATCCCACAACGGAGTAGGATCTATCATTCCTTTCCCGGCCTTTACCAAGACCGGTTTTTCCCATTCACCCAGCGGATCTTTAGTCTTTACCATGAAAATACCCCAGTCGGGATCTCCCCAATAGATAAAAAACTCACCGTTGTGGTAACGGATAGAAGGTGCCCATACCCCTTTTCCATGTTGAGGAGCGTTAAAGAAGCCGGCCGGCTCTATCTCCTTCAAGGCATAGTTTGCCAAACGCCAGTTCACCAAATCCTTTGAATGAAGAATGGGCAATCCCGGGGCGCAGCCAAAACTGGAAGCGGTCATGTAAAAATCATCACCTGCGGCACAAACATCCGGATCAGAGTAATCCGCATGAATAATCGGATTAATATACGTACCGTCCTTCTGATCGGATACCCATACCTTCGATACATACTGAGCATCTGCCTGTTGCCATGCACCACATATTAAAGCCGCTATAATCACTATCTTTTTCATTCTTACCTATTTAAAAATGCCCTGAAACAATCATTCTTACCTTAAAAAACGTACCCCATTAAACTTAAAAAAATCACCTAACCTTCATTTGTTAACCTAATCTGTTTATAATACGGACAAGAAAACCAATACACTCAACGAAAGTGGTTATTTTTATAATACTTGTCCTTTATACTTTTTATATTCTTTTATTTCCTGATCCGTCACTGGCACGAGTTGCATGGCCACACCGCCCCCAGGCTTCAATGCGAACTGCATGATTTGAGAAGAATCCACCAACAGACGGGTACATTTCACCTGAGTACGGGTCTTTATCTTATCTCCCCCATCCGTATAAATACGGGCCAGATAGGTCTTTCCCTTATCTAAAAATGAAAGATTTACCGATTGAGCAGAACCTTCATTATTAGTCAAAGCTCCTACAAACCACTCATTACCCTTACGACGCGCCATAGTTATATACTTACCCGGAGCACCTTCTAATACTTTTGTATCATCAAATACGGTTTGCAGATTCTCGAACCATTCTATTTCGGGCTCCCCTTGATAAAATGAGGGGCGGTCATACCAGAAGATCGTTTGTAAAGGACTGTAAAAAATCAATGAAGCCGCCAACTGATGAGCATGGGTGTTCTTCAGACGTTTGTCGAAATAGCAGATGGTATAATCCGCCGCTCCATTAATCATACGGGTAAAAGGCAGAATCGTATTATGCGTAGCGTCGGGAAATTCCTCATTCCCCCGTATCCCTTCCTGAGTGAGCAAGTTAGGATAAGTACGGCTGAAACCGGATGGACGGAACTCATCATGAATATTAATCAACAATTTGTTTTCGGCAGCCAGACGAACCATATCATGCAGCCAAGTAGCCCAACGATGACTGGCATACTGTACGAAACCGGATTTCACACCTACAACTCCCCACTTATGCAGCAATGGAAAAAGCTCACGCATCTGTTTCATCAGGGCATGCTGATTGACATACACCCATACACCTACCCCTTTTTCTTTACCGTATGCGATGACACGCGGCATGTCCAGTTTGGAAACCACCTTTGTGGCATCTCCGTCATGAGAAGTACAAGGCATATACCATTGCCAGTCGAACAACATATAAGGAATATGATGGGCGGCACAGAAATCAATTGTGGCTATGGCCCCTTCGGTGGTAATAGTCGTTTCACGCATAATCTTTCCGGGCCTGATCCAGTCCGTATCGGTTATCTCACAAGGAGGATTCAGATTCTGGATGATATCATTGTGTTCCAGCAATTCTCCCGGTTTATCGGCTGCCATGATAACTTTCCATGGGGTGGCGTAATAAGTGACAATATCCACTGGACTGTACATGACCGAAGTCAGTGTATTCTGTTTAGTCGGAGAAGCTACAAATTTAGTAAGACACCAGTCATCTACATCGGCATCAGTCAAAGCCACCCACAGCCCGTTGGAAAGTTCCACAGTCAAAGCCCGTTCCACCGGCTGTTTAATATCGTTAATGGCAAGGTGCTCAAAAGGCGCTTGCGCCCATTGCTCCGCCCACGCCATCGCACCGGGGGAAAATGTATATTCAGTCAGATCCCCCACCACTTTATGAAAAATGGCCTGTGGATGTTCAGGAAAAAAATAACGGAAAGCGATGCCTTCATCGTACGCGCGCACTTCAATATTCAAACGATAATTGGAACCGTCTTTTTTGGAAAGATACATGGTTGCCTCATTATACGCCTCACGAACCGTACTACGTTCTCCATACAGAGGATGCCAAGACTTGTTGACAGCAGGCTGATAGATCACACTATCCACCTCCAAATTATCCATCCAACATTTTACCTGATTTATTTTACGGGCAAGCGCCAATTCCCAAGTACGGTTATCCAGCTGAAGACCGGCACGGGAGTTTCCGATAACCTCTCTGCCTCTATACTTTACCTGATATATTATTTCATTTACCGAAGAAGAAATTTTCTCCTGCCTGAACATGACTTCATGAACTCCCTCCGGGGAAGTCAATTTCAATTCTTTAGAATGACCTGCATAAAGCGAAGCCGTACAGGTCAACGCACATGCTATGAGTATTATTTTTTTCATAATGATTACTTTTTAATTAGTAGTACGGATGAATCGGAAAACTCACTCAACGAAAAGAAAAATAAAACCTATAGGATAAAACAATTCACCGCAGAGACCTTCAGCATTAGTCCCTGCGGTGAATAAGGAAGCACAAAAAAATTATAATTTTTGATTGTAACCTTCATTCAGTTCTTTGGTTTCTTTTCCTATTTTCACCCGTACAGGACCGGTTGCTGAATAGTACCAAGCACCATGCTGCATATAGATTGCAGCATATACGTCATGATCCGATTCTAAAACAAAATTACCTTTCTTTAGTGAACGGCCACAGCCAAGATACATCAGTTGAATCTCACCTTCTTTTTCTCTTATCAATCCTAACCCGCCACAGAATGAAACACGTTTGGAAGGATGATGAGCCTGCATGTCCGTCGCACTGAACAGATAATCCGCATATCCGTCCGCCGTATTCACCTTCACCCCGGTACAGTCATCATCTCCCTGCAAGGCTTCTACACCGAGCACATTCGGACCATTCTTTTTATACGCTTCATAAACAGAAACAAAAGGATGAGTCTGAGCATTATTACCTTCCTGACGGACAATCAAAGCAGGAGTCGGCATAGGAGGCATACAAATATCGCCGGGAGTCAACCCTTTATTCATTGTAGTCGGGGGAGCATCCACCTGATAAATTTCACGTCCTTCACCTCCTGTCATCCATAAACGCGCCGTTATATCTTCGGGCATACTCCATGAAGCGATAAAATTCTGGTTATAATCGGATTTATGCAGATTGGAAAACCAATGATATCCTTCATGCCACGTTTTGTCAAACTTCTCCAAAGCCTCACCGGGAAGCTTGTTCCCTTCCGAATCAGTGATTTCCATCGAAGTACCTACATGATGGAACAAATAATCATTATCCGCCCTGTCCGACCGGAAAATATCCACATAATAACCACTATTCCCCGAAGTACGGACCATAGCGACCATTCTTCTTTTCTCACCGGCAGACACATCGGCAAAGTTGAGGTAAGGAGTTAATTCCTTATCATTTACGAATTCTCCCTCCTTCACCATAGGCTCCATAGCATGAATAGTGATCTCTCCTTCCGTATATCCGGGTAAAACCGTATTAGAACCTGTAGGAGACTGATGGTATCCATGATCTTTGCTCCAATAGGACTCATAAGCCGCTGCATCCGGAGCCAGCGCATAACCATACGCATAAAATTGTAAAGCCAACCCGTTCGGAGTGAGATGGTATCCTTTTTTACCACCATACAGATTAAACATCATTTTATAATCTCCCTCCCAGTTCTTCATTGTAATGAAACGATGATGGGGAGAATAAGACGCACGCTCATTACTCTCTGCACGTACAGACGGGATGGTAGCTGTATAGGTACAAAGCCCTGTCCAACCGGCATTATTTCTGGAGTATTTCTTTTGAGAAATCCCTTTGTTCAAGGCACTTGCCACTTTTTCCACTCCCTCCTTGTTATCTGTTCCGGTATAATAAGTCAGCAGATTTTCAAACGTCTGGAAATTAGCACTTCCCCCACGTGAATCACCGAACACCACCATATTGGCTGCATCGTCCATCCAAGGAAATACAGCCATTGCAGCTTTCTGCAAAATGGGGTTACCGGCTATGATATCTATCCCGGCACGTTTCAAGGGAGCCGCCCAATCAAGCAATGACTGCACTGTACCGAATGAATAACCGGGAGATTCCGGCCACAGCCCTGTCACTCGATCGTAAGTCTTCAATATATCGGGAATGGCATCATGATAGGGAGTCGATTCGTTCACCAGCAAATTCAAATAATACTCTTTTCCTTTACCGTCAGCATAAGCCTCATTATGATCGAGCACCAACATAGGACGTAGCATTATATTCCACCCGTTCACATTCCAGTTACCCGATTTGCCACCGCGTATCAGCCCTATATTGATAAAACGTTTAAAGACTTCGGCAGCTACCGTTTTTGTATCTTTCCCAATTTCTTTCAGATGAGCATGAGGATGCCGTATCAAATAATCGAAAGCAAAATCATACGCCATTGTCGCATGCATTACCAAATCATCATGTATCTGTTCGTAATCATAATAGCCGCAAATACCTCCCGGCTCCCAACCACCGGCACTGCCACATGACTTTCCGGGGTCCAGAATAGGATTCATATAATACGTGCCTACCAGCCACACATTAAATATATCTGTGGCAAAACGGGCAAACTTTTCTTCTCCTGTCACCCAATAAACAAAAGCGGCATTTTCTGCCAATGTCAGGATCTCGATATTATTCCCCCGTATCATGTGCCCGCTTTCCTTATAAGGCACTTTTACCGGAAGCTCCGAAGGATTTAATTTATTGATCCCCCACATATCGCCTGTTTCATTATAAGGAGTGCGGTCCTCCAGCGGAACATTGACATACTTATTCCAGGTACGCATTCCCGGCATTCTTACAGTGGGAACAGGAGCATTCCCCTCTCCATAGTCCCAATTCTGTTTTTTCAAATAACATTGGGTATAGCGCTCCCCATCTTTCCAATACATGGCCAGTCGGGAAGTTATCCATTCGGGATCAGTCTGATGACGATCCACATATTTTTCTACTTTGGAGCGGATAGCTGCAAAGGCTTCCCCAGCCCAAGGCTCATTTTCCACTTTTTGCAGAACAGACGCTCTATCCGCCGGAGCAACATATACACAAGGGTGTTGCTGCGCCTGAACAGCCAACATACATCCCATCCAAAAAACAAAGGCGGCTAGAATCTTTTTCATTCTGATTCCATGAACTGCCAACCTGAAAATAAAAACGAATCCTTTATTCATATTCCTATATCATTTGATTAGTCAAACCACATATAAATACGAATCAAAGGATTCATTTACTCATCTAATGATGAAATTTATTCTTCTTCCAAATCCCAATATACCACATAACGCTGCCGGTGAATATTGTACAACGGTTCTATCACATCTCCTTGCGAAGTCGTAAACTTTAATTCCGTACCGACACGCCGTACACTGCGTTCAGGATGCTTGACATCGAGTTTTAACGTGGTGCGAAGTCCTGCAGGGATATGATAATCATACGTATAATAATCATTGTACAAAGCAGGATTGGAATCGGGCGCAGGTGCCTGCATTCCTTCTGTTCCCCGTTCGCCGGCCAGCACTACCGGCCCATAAACCAACGCTCCCTTTTGAGGATTATCCGGAGTCGTTTCCACACGAAGACGCATGGGATAATCAGCCGTAATACGGTCACCGTCTTTCCATAGACGAGTGATAGCGATATATGAACCGGGCTTCTGCTTCACCGCCACCTTTTTACCATTTACAGCGACTTTCACTTCCTTGCTCCACGAAGGATAACGAAGATAAACCGTAGTCTCTACAGGACTTTGAGTGCCTATGGTCAGAACTGTGGTTTCCTCTGCCGGAAAATCCGTTTCCTGACGGAGAGTCAATCCTTTCTCCTGCCAGTTGACTACCGAAGGAATAAAAAGATTCACATAAATGCCTTTGTCATTGTGATAATAGATGGCTTCTCCATATTTAGCATGGTTTTCAAACCCGCTGCCCACACAACACCAAAAAGAGTTTTCTTTCGTACTATACACCTTATGCGAACCCGAAAGCAAGGGCAGGAAATATGTCACCATACCGGTCTGAGGATCTTGCTGTCCCAAAATATGGTTGTAAAGGGCCCGTTCATAATAATCCGCAATGGCAGCATCGGCTGTCCAGCAGAACAGATGACGGGACAGTTTCAACATATTATAGGTACAACACGTTTCCCCGGTATAACCTGACACATGCTTGGAGAACCGGGCCGGATCAAAATAATGTTCCTTGTCACTACTGCATCCGGGGGCAAATGTATGATGGTCTATCATAGTATGCCAAAAGAAATCGGATAGCTTTCTGCTGTTCTCATCCTCTGTCAATTCATAATTGCGAGTTTCGGCTATCACTTTCGGAATGAATGTATTGGTATGTTTAGTACCCAAATCATCACGTAGTTCCTTTAACGGATCAATCACTTCATTATGGTAAAAGAATTGAGCCAGCCACCGATGACGTTCGTCCCCGGTTATCGCATACAAATTATAAAAAGACTCATTCACTCCACCAAATTCATTCCGTATCATTTTTTGGCGTGTAGCCTCATCCAATGGTTTGAGTTTATGATAGGCCCAGTCGGCCATACGGACAACAACCTCCAAAGCTTTCTGATTGTCACTGTAAAGATACTGGTCTATCAATCCAGAGAAAAGCTTATGAAGCGTGTACCACGGTGCCCATACACTGGTACCACGGATATTCCGATTGATCAATTCTTCAGGATAAGCGCTCAGATAGCCGTTACCCAATGCGGTTTGTACCTCCGCCAGGCCATTCACCAGACTATCCCCTTTTTGTTTGAACAGTTCACTGCCGGTTGCCGCATACATCAAGCCGTAGGCAGAAAGCAAGTGCCCTGTGGTGTGTCCACGTAACTCACAATCCAAGGATTCCCATCCGCCTAACTTCTTTACTGCCATATATCCACCCTCACGACCGGCAAATACCCCCGCATTGGTACGAAAACTATGCAACAGCCTGTTCACATCTATAGAAACCATCCACATAGAATCACGCATCATGTTTTCACGAAAACGGCTTGGAAGCAAACGAACATCTTTCAAATCAAAACTCTTGACTTTCATCGGAGCCACGGTTTCTCTCTTCAACTTTCCGGCATGTTGGCCGGGATAAACAGACTGGGCCGTCAAAGCACCCGACATAGCCAATAACCCGGCAACAACTAAAATTTTCTTATTCATTGTCTTTTTCTAATTAGTTCCTCAATCGACATTCAAACTTACTACATAATACGATAAAAGAGAGAAAAACACTCAATGCTTTTCTCTCTTTTCATGCTTTTTTATTCTTGTTTTTTTGTTCTTGAGTACATTTGAAAAATTAAGTGTTTCCCACTCTAAAATAACAGTTCTTTAACCATTTTCTCATAAACAAAGATCCAATCTTTTAGAATGTATTCCGTTCCACCGCTCCATCTTACGGCATTCGTCCCCGAACAGGTCAAGACGGGGATGTCTGCGCTCTTTCTCCCGTTCAATCCACTCTTTGCCCTGATTTACAAAACCGTCTATCTCATCATCTGATCTGGCAATGCCAATTGTAACGAGTTCATTCATTTTGCCGTTGATTTTCTCAACGACAATAATGCCGATATTGCCTGATGGATATTTCTTCTTCCTGACGTACATTTTTGCTCCGTGTCACCCATTTTAGGATGACACAAATTTACAAAATTCTATTTGTTAGGCAATTATAAAATAGCGGTTTTTATAGTGACGAAGTCAGGATATATTTGTCTATGGTCAAATGCGCTTTCTTTCTTAAATCTTATATCGTATGAAAACAATAACTTACTTTTTTATTCTCTTTTGCTTGTTTTTTGTAACAGGTTGTGAACAGGGTAGGCTGTCTGATGAACTATTGGAATCCGATATGCAGACACGTGCAGTCAAGGAGCTTTCCTATTTTAAAGATGTAGAATATACAAAATTTTCTAACGGTGAAATATATACAAGAGGAACTATTTATTGTACAGAGGAAGCTGAGTATTCTTTTATTTTTTCTTTTCAAGGTGTTGGCGGAAGCAGCTACAAAGCTTCTATAGGAAGTATGCTAATAGAACCTGCTAATGGAGGGGCTTTCCGTGAAATCAAAATGAAGTTAAAACCAGGGAAACATATATGTGATATACATGTTTATTTTACAAAATGTGACCAAAGTGCCGATGTCAGACTTGTGATAAGAGGTATTAATGGTAGTTTGCCTGCGGGTGAAGAGGCTTGCGATATAGGAGGATATGCTGTTAGTCAATTGGGATGTATTGGTGGTTCAGAAGCAGCGCACTGGACCTGTCCTCATTGTTATTTTACTTTAAATAGCGTGGAATCTGCTATTTGTACTTCTTGTGGAAAGTATCGTTGATTTTTTAGAATAGAAAAATGGCAACATCCGCCAACGGAAATACAATGGTAGATAAAGAACCCGTAATGGGTGAGCAATTGTCAGCTATAAGCGGTGGCTGTAGTCTTTTATCAATGTACCCGAATCTGATAATCGGAAATACCCTTTGTTGCTTTTATGGTAGATGACGGGTTTTACCGGATAAATCAAAAAGCAGTTCTGAATCTTCTCAAAACTGCTTTTTTTGTTATTACTCTTTCCTTGTATCAAGGAATATTTTGCTTATTTGCTTCTGTAGCCATACATCAGTGCGGCATTCAGTTCGATGCCTTTCACACATTCTTTTAAAATATTTTTTACTGTTTTCATCATCTCGTTATCCTTTCGTTAGTTAAACATTTTTTTTGGGGGGGAGAGGGGAATGCTTATTTGATTCCGATGCCCCAAGCTCTTACTTCGTTTTCGCCCATTAGGACGAGAGCTTTCTTCAACATACTTCTTACCTTTTTCATAATCTTGTTATCCTTTCTTTTTATGTTTTACAACACAAAAGTAAGGGTTGTTGTTCACCATTGTATCTCGATAAAAGGGAAATATGCACAAAAAGGGTAAATTCTTGATGCAGGTCAAGAATTTACCCTTTTAACATGAAAATGTGTTACCTGTACTATGTTCAGTATCCCAGTTTGTGGAACTCTTCCTCGAAATTGGGAGTGAATATCCCTTTTTCCAAGTTGGCTCTGATTTCCTCCAACTTCCAGAAGCGTCCTCCGTCCAGTTCATTACTGGGAGCGATAGGTCCGTCATAGGTGGTCTTGTGGGTAAATACCAGTTCTTTCTCACGGGCGGACTCGAATACATAGCTTGTCACCGGCTCGGGGGTGAAGTCGGTTATGCCCAGTTCCTCTTTCACCTCTCGCCGCAAAGCGGTTTCTACATTTTCGCCCAAGTCGATGTGCCCGCCTACGGCGGTATCCCATTTGCCTGGCTGGATGTCTTTCCACTCGGGACGTTTTTGCAGGTAGAGTTCGCCCCGGCTGTTGAATACATGAAGGTGGACTACCGGGTGCAGCAGTTTGCTTCCATTGTGGCATTCTCCGCGGGTGGCAGCCCCTGTGATGTTCCCTTGTTCGTCTACAATGGGAAACATTTCTTTTTTATTATCGCTGTTCATCTTTCTGTTTTTTGAAAATGCAAAAATAGAGATAAGAAGAGCAGGTTAGATAAAAAATAAGTCTAATTCTCTTTTGATTTCTTAAATTATTGTATATTTGCGCCATTGAACTTAAAATAAGATATGTGTGTGAGATTCTAAAAGAACTTAGCATTTTCTTAATTAAGCTGTATAATTAAACACTTTAAATTTTAGTATTATGTTAAAACGACTGAAATCAGTTAGCATGTTATTGTTTCTGGGAGGTATGTCTGTAGGGACTGCTACAGCGGTTACGGCTTCCGGAAGTGACGCTTCTGCTATTGTGCAACAGGACGGAACATGTAAAGGTATTGTGAAAGATGCTACGGGAGAATCCGTTATCGGAGCTTCGGTAGTAGTAAAAGGAACAACCAATGGTACAATCACAGATTTTGAAGGGAATTTTAGCCTGAGTAATGTGAAAAAAGGAGATGTGCTCCTTATTTCGTATGTGGGCTATCAGACACAGGAAGTAAAATGGAACGGAACTTCCCTGAATGTGGTTCTGAAGGAAGATTCAAAAACACTGAGCGAGGTAGTGGTGGTGGGATATGGCACGCAGAAAAAGGCGAACCTGTCCGGCGCGGTGGCGCAGGTGAACAGTGAGGAGCTTACGAACCGTCCTATATCGAATGTATCTTCCGGATTACAGGGATTGATGCCCGGTGTTACCGTTACTGCCGGACAAGGACGTCCGGGTGAGGACGGAAGTAACATCCGCATCCGTGGTGTGGGGACCTTGAACAATGCTTCTCCTTATATCTTGATTGACGGTGTGGAAAGTGGCTCGATGAATGACATTGACCCGAATGATATTGAATCCATCTCTGTGTTGAAAGATGCGTCTTCGGCCGCCATCTACGGTTCGAAAGCTTCCAATGGTGTTATCTTGATCACTACCAAACGCGGTAAGACAGGTGCACCCCGCATTTCGTATAACGGATATGTAGGTTTCCAAAACGCTACAGCTACTATTGACCGTGTCAGTTCGGCCGATTATGCAAGGTTGTACAACCGCATTGATGATTTCAACGGACAGCCCCACCGTTATAGCGATGAAGATATCCGTCTGTTCGAAAACGGAACAGATCCTTATGGCCACCCGAACACGGACTGGAACAAGGCCGCCTACCAGACCGGTGTGATTCATAAACACAATGTGAACATCAACGGTGGTACCGAACAGGCCAAGTACATGGCTTCCATCGGTTATCTGGGACAGACCGGTATTCTGCCCAATTCGGAACGTAGCCAGTTCAACGGCCGTATGAATCTGGATGTGAACATTACCAAAAAATTGCATGCACGCATGAACTTGGCGTATATCAAGAATGATTATAAAGACCCGAACTCCAATTACGGCGGCGGATGGTCTGACCAGATTATACGTCAGTTGAATATCATCAGTCCGATGGTTCCTATCAAAAAAGAGGATGGCACATACGGGCAAACCAATGATGGTAACCCGATAGCATGGCTGGACGCAGGACAGACTGTGGACAAATATAACCAGAACTTTACCGGAATGCTTTCATTGGATTATGAAATCATTGACGGACTGAAAGCTACCGTGACAGGAGCATACGTGAATGATGACCAGCATTACAAGGCTTTTGTGAAAAAGATTGAAAACGACCCGGTGCAGGCAGCGCGTCCCAACAGCTTGACCGAATCGTTCAGAAACTGGACACGCTATAATTTCGATGCGTTGCTGAACTATGACAAGCAGTTTGGTGACCATGGGCTGAAGGTGATGGCGGGATATCATGCCGAAGCATTCGATGTACGTTCTAATTCGATGTACCGTGAAAACTTCCCTAACAACGAACTGGACGATATGAATGCCGGTGTGGCAGCTACCCAGACTAACGGCGGGTATACACGCGAACTGAACATGCTTTCTTATTTCGGACGTGTGAATTACGATTATCAGGGCAAGTATTTGTTCGAAGCCAACGTGCGTGCCGACGCTTCCTCACGTTTTGCTCCGGGCAACCGCTGGGGGTACTTCCCCTCATTCTCGGGTGCATGGCGCATCAGCGAAGAATCCTTCATGGAAGGCTTGCGAGACAAGTGGTTGTCTAATTTGAAAATCCGTGCTTCTTGGGGACAGTTGGGTAATCAGGATGCTTTGGGAGACGGTTCTCCTACAGGTGGCGACTTTTATCCTTGGCTGAATACATACAATTTGGGCGCCAACTATCCTTTCGGAGGTGCGTTGACCACCGGTTATTATCAGGGCTCTTACAAGATTGCCACGCTGTCTTGGGAAAAAGCTACTACCTGGGGCATTGGTGTGGACTTTACTTTATTCAACAAACTGACGGGGTCTGTGGATTATTATAACAGAAAGACTTCGGACATCATTATGAACGTTTCTGTTCCTCAGGAATTCGCATTGAGTGCATACAAAGACAATGTGGGCTCTATGAAGAACACCGGTTTGGAAATTCAGTTGGCATACAACGACCGTTACAACGACTGGACATGGGGCATATCCGGGAACTTTGCTTACAATAAGAATACCATCGAAGATTTGGGCGAAGGCGTGAAACGTATGGATGATGGCAGTTTTATGCGTGAGGTAGGTTCGCCTATCAATTCTTGGTTTGTTTACCGCACTGACGGTTTCTTCCAGTCTGATGAAGAAGCGGCTGCATGGGAGGCTAAATATGGCAATCCGTTCGGACAGAAATTCAGAGCTGGTGACTTGCGTTATGTGGATACGGACGGTGACGGCAAACTGACCGGTAACGACCGTGAACTGTATAAAACGAAAGATCCGAAGTTTACATTCGGCTTCAACTTGCATGCAGGCTATAAGAATGTAGATTTGTCTATGAACTTTAGCGGTGCGGCAGGAGTAGGTTATGCCTTTACCAAAGAAGCGTTCGGTGAATTCTCCGGTAGTGCGGGACATCCCTCTACTGCGTGGCTGGACAGCTGGACCCCCGAGAACAAAAATGCCAGCATGCCCCGTATTGCCGAATCGCGCAAATCTCCTAGTGAAGCTTCTGTTGTAATGTCCGATTTCTGGATTATCAATACTAGCTATCTTCGCATGAAGACTTTCCAGTTGGGATATACTTTCCCAAAGAATTGGATTGAAAAGTGTGGCATTCAGAATCTTCGTATTTATTATTCGGCAGAAAATCTGTTGACTTTCGACAGTATGCCGATTAATGTGGATCCGGAAACAGTCAGCGAGCGTCTGTCAAGTTATCCGTTGAACAAGACACATTCATTTGGTGTGAACATTACATTTTAATAGGTAGTCAACATATAATCTTAATCAATATATAGAATATGAAACGTTTATCAACATATTTATTGGCAGGTGTCGCTTTGCTGTCGGCTTCGTGTTCCGACTTTCTGGATACGACACCCAAAGACGCTTTGTCTCCTTCTACTACGTGGAAAACAGAGGCAGATGCGGAAAGCTTTGTAGTGGGCTGTTACAACGGATTGCTCGATCCGGGATCTTTGTTATACTTGGATTGCGGTTCGGATATCGGGTACAACAACTTCCCGTGGGAAGGATGGCGTGCGTGGGGCGACGGATCTTTGGCCAGCAGCAATACAGGTGCTTCTTTCTATAACTTCGCTATCATCCGCCGTTGTAACACGGTACTGGAGAATATTGAAAATGTGGAGTTCGCTTCTCCGGCAAAGAAGGCCGACCTGATAGCGCAGGCTAAGGCCATACGCGCCTATCGTTACTTTATCATGAACTGGTGGTATGGCGGTGTGCCCATCATCGGATCGTACACCACGGCAGAAGAGGCTCAGGTACCTCGCAATACAGAAGCTGAGGTACGCCAGCAGATTGCTCAGGACTTGGATGATGCGATTGCTTCCATCAATGCGGCTCCGTCTGCACGCGGACGCATTGCCAAAGGAGCGGCTCTGGCTATCAAGATGCGTGAGGCGCTTTATTACGGAGAGTGGGAGAAAGCCAAAGGGGCGGCTCAGGAGATTATCAACCTGAAACAGTATGAACTGGAAGCGGATTATGAAAATTTGTTCCGTCTCTCGGGAGTGGACTCAAAAGAAGTGATTTTGGCTGATCAGCGTATTGAGAATATCTTTGGTCTGGGTACTCTCGGACAGATGTACAATAATGCGGATGCAGGATGGTCTTCTATCGTGCCGACCCAGAATCTGGTGGATATGTACGAAATGGAGAACGGTTTGCTGAAAGAAGAAGACGGATCGGGCTATGATGCCGCTCACCCGTTTGCCAATCGTGACCCGCGTATGGATATGACCGTGCTTTTCCCGGGACAGGAATGGAGAGGTGACATTCTGAATACGCTGGATGAAATAATTGATGGCGAGAAGAATATAAATTATCCTCTTTACACCGACAATGCTTCGAAAACATCGTTGACTTGGGCCAAGTATCTGGATCCGATAGATCAATATTCGAATGTTTGGAATACGGCAGCTTGTGTTATTGTGTTCCGTTATGCTGAGGTATTGCTGAGTTGGGCGGAAGCAGAAAATGAATTGAATGGCCCATCGGCTCAGGTGTACGATTATGTGGATGCTATCCGTCAGCGTGCAGGCATGCCGAAAGTAGACCGTGCCAAGTATGCTTCTAAAGAAACCTTGCGGGAGTTGATCCGTCGTGAGCGTTGTGTGGAATTTGCGGGTGAAGGTCTGCGCCGTGCGGATATCCTGCGCTGGAAAGATGCCAGTGGCAAAATGGTGGCGGAAACGGTGCTGAATGGTGAGTTGAAACGCATCACAGGTACGGTGAACTATGGTGAGAGCGATCCTTACAAGCGTGCTACCATAAGCGGATCAGTATTGATCGAAACACGTAAATTTGAGCCTAAGAACCGTTATTTGCCGTTCTCTCAGACCGGCGTACTCGATAAGAATCCGAATATAGAACAGAATCCGGGTTATTAACCGATTGTAGCTGTTTAGTCTTATATATTTTAGAGGAGGTGTCCATTTTAGTGGACGTCTCCTCTTTTTTCAAACTTTACGGTATCAGCAACGAGCTGTCCCCATAGCTCAGGAACCTGAAATCATGATCCAGTGCATAATCATAAATCTTCCGCCAATTTCCTTTTACAAAAGCGGAAACCAATAACAGCAAGGTGCTTTGCGGCTGATGGAAATTGGTGACCATCTTCTTGACTATCTTGTATGTATAGCCCGGCGCAATGATAATTTGGGTACTGCTATGCAATGCCTCCATTTCGTGGCGGTTCAGATAATCCAGAATCTGTTGCAAGGCTTCCACCGGAGTCAGTTCATTCTTATCTTCGTAGGGCATCCATTGCTGTACGTGCAACTCGTCCTGGGTGGCATCGGGGTTGTGGTAGATAAGGGTACCGATATAATAAAGGCTTTCCAAGGTACGTACCGAAGTGGTTCCTACTGCAATGGATTTCCCTTCGTGGGCTATTAATTTCTCAATGGTATGCTTGCTTACAGAGATGTATTCCGTATGCATCTCATGTCCCTCTATCTCTTCACTTTTTACGGGCTTGAAAGTGCCTGCCCCTACATGCAGAGTCAGTTCCTCACGGTCAATTCCCCGTTCGTCCAGTGCTGCCAGTACTCTCTCCGTAAAATGAAGCCCTGCGGTGGGAGCGGCAACGGAACCTTTTATCTTGGAGTAAACCGTCTGATAAGTCTCCTTGTCACTTTCCTGCGTTTCACGGTTCAGATAGGGGGGAATGGGCAGTTCGCCTACCGCTTCCAACAGGTCGGCGAAGGTGATTGTCTCATCATCCCATGAGAAATCAATCCAATGGCTGGTTCCTCTGCACTCTCTACGGGTGGCGGACAAGACTATTTGTTTTCCTTTTACCTCCACCACGCGGCTCAACGTGCCTTCTTTCCATTTTTTCAGATTGCCTATCATGCATAACCAGCTGCATTGG
>ERZ778495.326-NODE-326-length-47993-cov-19.403918_pt1 | contig 47993 bp, 57 predicted proteins | sample MGYA00433100_ERZ778495 | MGnify/ENA primary metagenome ERZ778495 (study PRJEB29527, sample SAMN07138962) | mouse gut metagenome | material: feces | host: mouse | place: China:Nanjing | collected 2016-01-25 ...
TGTTTTTCCGGATAAGTTCCGGATTTCATGCCTCCCTTCATGGCTATTTCCGGATAAATTCCGGATTTCACGCCTCCCTTCATGGCTATTTCCGGATGACTTCCGGATGTTTTTCCGGATAAGTTCCGGATTTCACGCCTCCCTTCATGACTATCTCCGGATGACTTCCGGATGTCTTTCCGGATAAGTTCCGGATTTCACACCTCCCTTCATGACTATCTCCGGATGACTTCCGGTATTTTTTCCGGATGGGTTCCGGATACTCTGTTTCTTCCTCCATTCTTTCCGGATGAATTCCAGTTTTTTTACCGGAACCTATCCGGATTTTCTCCCCAAAGAGCATACGCAAAAACCATAGGTTTTTGGCAAGTTACGCATTTTGTGCCACAAAACGCGACTTGTTAGGGGATTCCTCCCCTAATACCCCGGCGCTCCCACGCCCCTGTAGGTTTTTCTATCCATTATGTACTGTATAATCCGTAATCACTCCGGATGGTGCACATCTGGCTGTCCAGCCAGAAGAGCATATCCCATTCAATATCTTGTTCCAACATTTCCAGGCTTACAAGGAACCTATATGCATCTTCCAGCAGATCATCCAGGGATAGAAGCTTTTTTGCCAGATCCGGGATCTGTTCGATCGCATAGGAGTACCTTAAGCAGTATCGGTATATCTGGATCTTCCGTGAGATCTCCCCGCTTAATTGAAAAAGCTCTTCTGGCCCAAGCAGGAGATATCGCCTCTTCATCCGCTCATAATCTTCCTCCAATTTTTTCTGCAGTTTCATCCCTTATTCCCCGCTATTCCTTTTTGGTCTTATCTTTCGCTACCTTGGCCGGCAGGTCATCCACCTTGTCCTCATTCTCCTCTGCCTGTTTCAGCACCTCTTCCCGGGTTCCTTCCACACGTTCAAATTTCCAATCGGCCCCCCGCATCTCTGCTGTCGCAAGGACAATGGTCTCTTTCTTGTCATTCAGGACGATAAAAAAGCTCTCCTCATCCTTTGATATCCATTGATCATAGGCCAGGAACTCCCCTTTTGTCGCCTCTATCCCTTCCTTGTCGCAGTATCTTTTCAGACTGGATGTGAGCAGGTAAGAATAAGGTTCCAGATCCGGACGCCCCTTCCTTGCGCAGATCCTGTCAATGGTCTTATTCTTGTCCTGAAGCACTGGTATGCCATTCTCTATCCGTTCTGCTTTCTGCTCATCTGTCAGTTCCCGCCATTTGGATTCGCTGGCATACGGGGTATATGAAAGCCCGCCTTTTGCCTTCTCCACACGGGAATACTCTTTCTTATCCTCCTGTTTCCGGGTATCTTCTTTATCATCCGGATTGGCAGCTTTCGGCCATTCTTCCTTATTTTGTTCTTTCTTATTCTGTTCTTCCTTGTCTGGTTCCTCTGTGCTTATGACTGTCTCCGGCTCCTTCCCTGCCGCTTCTTCCAGTGCCGGTTTCGTCCGGCCCATACTGCCGATGACAGTCAGGATCACCAGGATGGCCAATGCCAGGATCCCGCCGGCAATGGTAAACTTCGCTTTTCTATTCTCTTTTGTTTCCTTCTCATCCCGCACAATGGTTTACCCCCTATCTTTTTGGTTCAAATATCCAATATTGTCTGCAAGTGCTGTTGATCTCTGCATACAGGTCAAATGGACGTGTATTATACTGTTTCTGTGTGTTGTCATTCGGGTCATTTACCAGGATCTTCCCCTCCGCGGTGATCCCCCGCAGGACGATATAATGACCGCCTCCGGTAAACAGCCCCGGCCCTTGTGAAGAAATGACCGGACGGCCTTCCTGAAGCGCCCGCAGGACCGCTTCCGGGCTTGTGGTCGTTGTCACTGGCCCAATTCCATAGTGCGCCGCAGCTTCCCCGAAAAAATTCCAGCTGGTCCCCTGCCCTGGCACATAGTAGCTGTTGCCGCACCAGGCCACCACATCTGCCGGGGAGATCGCCTCGTTTCTCAAATAACTGACCACCATAGAAAAAGAGGCAGGCCCACATCCATATCCTGCGATCGTACCGCGCCCATAGGGTTCCTGATAGTCGTTCTGGTTATAGACCGGGATCGGCAGCCCTCCTTCCGGCAAGGCACCAGTGCCCTGTTTGATGGTATAATAACGCAGCACATGATCCGGGTAATATTGATCCCCATAGCTCCAGGGCCCTGCCGGATGATTTGGATCTGCCCTCTGTCCCCATCCCGTGCCTGCAGCAAACTCACAGGCCGTTCCAAAGCTCCACTCAAAATAGCCTTTCCTCTGCATCCACTGGATATAGCCTGGACCAAAATTATAGCCCTGCAGGGCGATCCGGATGTTCACCATATCCGTGCTGCCCGTTACCCCTGCCAAAGTCAAGGCATTCTTTAATTCCTGTACCCCGCACGCAATGCTGTAGGCAGGGTCCGCGATCCCATTCGGCACATGTGGGTACCTGGTGTTATAAGCCCCCTCCGCTGCCTGCATCGGGTCTGTCCCCTGTCCGCCTGATTCCTGCATCATGACTGCAAGGATCAATTCCACGTACTGGGACATCCCGTACTGCCCTGCCACTTCCCGGACAGCTGCCCGATATCCCTCCACTTCCTGGCTCAGGCCAGTGGCCTGTGCGCTACCTGACTGCATGGAACCAAAAATCCCTATTATAACCAAAACCAGGATCAGAAAGATAGGGAGCAGGATCCCTGCCGGGCTGAAGGCCATGACCGTGCTTACTATGGCCCGGCCGATCCTTCCAGCGATCCTCCTCACCGCTCTCCTTACTGGCGCAGTGCCTTGGCGGACAGCCTTCTGCTGTTGCCGGTTCGCCTCTTCCTGTTCTCCTGCCTGCAGCCTCTGGCCTGCGATTGCCCTGCCGGCTGTCCCTCCGCCCCGCAGGATCTTCCGCATGACACGGCGGCTAAGCCTGCGGTTCTGAGAGGCCCCTTCATATACCGGCTGGGGGCCCTCTATTGCTGCTGTCCCCGGTTCAGGGGCTTGTGCTGCATCCTGGCCCTCTAATGCCATATACTGGACGGTTCCCTGCCGGCTTTGTCTTTGTATCCTTTGCACCTGTGTGCTTTGTGTTTGTGGGCTTTGCCGCCCTGGCTTTTGGATGGCGTCTGCCTCCACGCTGTCTGGCTGTGTGATCCTGTCTTTTAGCCAGCCGGTTCTTTGTTGGGAACCTTCCTGTTCATATTGTGCCGCTTCCTCCTTCAGCATCGCATCCTGCATCCCTGCATCCCGCTGGATGTCCTTTCCCCGCTGCCTCTCTGCAGCCTTCTTTGAAAGGACTGCCCCATACCTGGCCTGGTTCAGGAGCCTTTCCTTTTTTGCCTCCGGCATCCGCATCCAGACACTTGCTGCCCGGCTGTCCGAAAGCTGCGGCAAAGCGCCGGCCCCTGTTTTTTTCCTGATCTTCCTCCCCCGTATCTGCAGGACAGCGGCCTTCCCTACGCTCCTCGCCCGTTTACGGAGCCTGGTGTTCTCCCGCTGCTGGATCTTCATATCCCGCCTCCTTCTTTCTGGCTGCACGTTCGTGGAAATTCGTGGAATAGATCTCATACAGCGGATTCTTTTTGTCTATATAGGCATCACACTGCAAGATCTGGTCCCCGCAGACGATCAGGCACTGCCCTGGCTCTGGGTTCGCCAGCTCCCTGAATTCTGCATTTGACAGCTCTAAAATTTTACTTAGGGCATTCCGGTCACTGCCTCCCTGGTCTAACAGGATCTTCAAGTCACAATTCGATACCATATCCTTCACCCTGGCGTTCGCCAGTGCTGCAGATACATTCTGGAAACATACCGTACAGATACCTCCATATTTCCGGTATGTGATGAATGCATGTAGGAGCTGCTCTGTGGAGCTTTCCTTCTGGCAGACATATTGTGCCTCATCACAGATAAATCTGGTCGCTTTCTGCAGACTGACATTATAGTCCATCCGCATAGAGAGCAGGTGCATGACCGTGATCATGCAGGTCTCCCACATGCTGTCTGATACATTCTTCATGCCAAAGACCACAAGCCTGGAATTGATGTCCAGGTTACTGTCATATGCAAACATATCAAAGGTGCCGTCAGTATAGGCCTCTAAGGATCCATACAGCTCCCGTGCTTCCGGCTCTGCCTGCTCCTTTAGGATGTCACGGAAATCGGACAGTAGAGGAGACCTGGGTTTTTTCGAGTGGAAGGCTTCCTGATAGAGCTTCTTGATGCAGCGCACCACCAGCGTTTTATGGAAACCGTTCGGCACGATCCCTTTCAGGCAGGAATAGACAAATGCCTCAATGAAATCTGCTTTCATGGCTACGAATCTGTCCTGTTCCTTTGGATCCGTGGAATATAGCACTTCATCCGGCACCTCAAAAGGATTCAAATGAAGCCCTGAGCTGGGTGTCAGATCAAAGAACTGCCCTCCAAAATGGGCGGTGACATACTCCATCTCATTTTGTGGATCGATCATAAAGATATCATCGTCCGTTGCAATATAGGCCTGGCCAATCTCTGTCAGCTTCAAAATGAACGATTTCCCGGAGCCGGTATGGCCTATGATGCAGCCATTGCTGTTCTTTAGTTTCTTGCGGTCGATCATGATGATGTTCTTTGTCAGCTTGTTCATCCCGTAAAAGGTCCCTCCCGGCTGGATGACATCACGGGCATGGAAGGGCTGGAAGGCAACCATGGATGAGGTCAGCATGGAACGCATATGGTCTACACGCCTGGCCCCTGTCGGGAGCAGTGTATTGAGCGCCTGGACCTGCTGGTTGTAATCAATAACGAACTGCAGCCCCATCCCGGCCCCGATCAGTTTCAGGGTCTCCACGTTCTCCTTCAGTTCATCTGGTGTCCTGCCTCTTACCGCGGCCAGCATCTGCATGAAGAAGCCGTTCTCGTCGTTCTCATCCACTTGGTCCATGTAGTCCTCTAATTCTTCTTTTGTTTTGACCTTCCGGTAAGAAGGACCTGAAGAAAAGTTTTTATTCTTCGCGTTCAGCTGCATCTCCTGATTGATCGCCACCTCATTATTCAAAGAGATGGATTCCATCTTTCCCTTTAAGATATTCCGTGGGATGCATGCACAGTCAATGGTCACGCTGCAGAAATACGACACGTTGGTAAGGCTGGAAAGCACCTTGCTTTCATCCAGGGTGTTCGGAAGCCCGGGCACAAAGAGGATCTGCATATATTCATCTCCAAACTCCAATCTCTTCTCTTCATTGTTAAAACTATATGGGACGATCTCATTTCTCCAGTCACGGCCGCTTTCCATAAGGCTTTCAAATGACAGCTTTGGCCAGCTGTCCCTATGGAAGAACCGGTGCAGCATCTCCAGACGCTTCCCTGCATCCAGTGGGGCCAGCCGGCTTCTCATGGACAGGAAGACGGGGGAAACCGCTGTTTCCAGGACATTGAAATAAGCCCTGGCATCTTCATATCTCTGTCTTCTGCAGGTGACGGTCAGATACCGTTTCTTTTTGATCTGCGGGTTCCCCTTTTTAAGGACATCCTGTATCAAACGGTTATTGGCCTCTACAAGCTCTGCAAGACCCTTTCCCTCCTCTCTGGTGAGCAGGGCCTCCTGCTCTACCTCCTCCATATCCCTTGGCTCATTGACCACATGCATCTTGAAATCTACATTCATGGAATTCAGGAATTTACAGAAGGACAGGCAGATGTTCTCCCTTTCCCCCTCATCCTTGTTCACGTAATTGATGTCAGAGAACTCATATACCCTGTCAAACATGCGCATCCGCTTCCCTGCTGTATTGTTCTTCTCAATCTCAAAGATCCCATCCGGATGCACCTTTGCAATGTCAAGCAGCTCCTGGATGCAGGCCGGTGTCTGGTAGACTGGCTCTGTGAACCTTTTGCATTGGATAAAATCCTTCGCTTTATTGAAACTCATTCACTTGCTCCTCTCCTTTCTTTTCTCTGCTGTCTTAGACAGGCCCTGGCATATTTCCGGTGCAGTCTCTTTTGTTTCTTGAAGCTTTTGCATTTTGGTACTTTGCCGGCTTTCATCCCGCCTGTCACTGGCTGATATTCCCCCGCCCGGTAATGAAGCATCGCTGTAGCCTTCCGGTATTTGACTGCCGCCAGATGTTCTCTTAAGGTCAATCCGTTTTTAGACTGCCAGAATCCTGCGATCATGATCGGTGCCCCAACCGGCACGCTGATATATACAGCCAGCACAGGGGAAATCCCAATATAGCGCCACAAAAATAAGCAGACCGAGACGATCAACACAAGGCCTGCCAGGACATATTTCGCTTCATGCAGCGTAAATCCCTTGTACACGGTTTCCCGATAGTCATGTTCAAAATCTTTATTGATCGGTATATTCATCTTGCTCTCCTTCCTTAGAAACCGAACGCGCGCCGGATCATGCTATCTACAGCCTTCACGGAGCCTACCGCCAAAAGGATGGTCAGCATACTCTGGGCCATGTTCCAGAGGGTTTCAACTGCCCCCAGCCAGTCTGGGACAGGGATCAGGAAACCGTTGCTGTTTATAATGGCTGCGCACAGCCGGAGCACCAGCGCTGTGCCGGCAAATTCCCCAAACGCGCAAAGGATCGTCTTAAACCAGTTTTCGGCTGATCTTGAAGCCCCCTCCGGTCCCGCAACAGTTGCTAATACCAAAGGCCCCGTCACAATATAAAAAAACACCTTTATAAAAATGCCATAGACATGCAGGACCAACAGCAGGCCCGCCGCGATCGCCACGATCATAAATGCAGCGCATACAAAAAAACCAATGACCAGGGTGTCTGAATCCCAGTCGTCTACACTGGTCTCCTGCAAAGCCACAGAAGCAGCTCCCTCTGGTGCTACGATCTGAAAAACCCCCTGCATGATCTCGGTCACTCCATTGATGATGTTCTTTATATTCACGATCAGAAAATTACCAAGGATAAATTTGATCAGCATTGTCATGACTGTCTCAATGGTCTGGTTATTTCTCAGGTCTGCTGACTGTTTACAAAAATTTGCAAAGAATAAAAGGTTGAAAAGAGAAGCCCCTATGACCATCATGAGATCCATCAAAGTCATGCTCACATTCCAAAGGCTCCCGTCAGCGATCTGTGACGGGGCCGATCCAAGAAGGGCCATTGCCGCATCTGAAAACGTATTCCAGCAGGTATATCCCATTTTCACAAATGCTTTACCGCTCAGAAGGTCAAGCAGCCCGTCGAACATATGACTCTCCTCCTTCCTCTGCCTTTTTTAAGCGGATCATACCAGGACCACCAAAAGCTGCGGGGCCAGGGTCATGATCAGGCCGCCACCGATCCGTTCCAATGCCTGCGTCCGCATGCTGCCTTCCTGGGACTGCATGGAGCTGCCCAGCTGGAAGATCCCCCACAGGATCACCATGACACCAATCGAGGTCACCACGGCAGCCATGAGTTCCTTCGCGATATCAAACTTGGCAGTGATCGCCTGGGCACCGCTGCTTGCCAAAACGGGTATCAGATCCATGCTTATCATGGCTGCTGTCGTAAGGATCAAGGCTGCCATCCTTTTCACCCGGCGTCTCCTCCTCCCTATACCCTCTGCCCCATGCTTTTCTTTCCTACAAAATGCCTCATTCCTCTTACTCATCCCTGTCTTTCCCCTTTCTGTATGCGATCACCCCACCGATCAGCAGGACAACGACTATGATCGCCAGCCTTATCGCAATACTTTCTGCATTCGTCATATGCTTCTCCTTTCTGCTAAAACAGGGAGGTCCCGTCTGGGCCCTCCCTGCGGATTTAGGCATAAAAAAATCCGGCACTTTGTCCGGTTCTATTTCCCTCTGTCTTGCCTTTATGGTCCCCTGTCATCATGCGGACCTTTTCTTTTTCCAAACCAGCACACCGATCACCCCAGCCAAGGCCACGGCCCCTGCCGCTGCATAAGGAAATACGGATGTGGTATCACCTGTTTTTACCGGCGCTGTGGCCGTCGTATCTGTCTTTTGGGGCTGTTCTGTATCTTTCTGAACTGGCAGCTTTGTGATCTTCACGGTCTGAGCCTCATCTTTCAGGTCTTCGTGTGCCGCTGCCTCACGTCCTTGGAAATACAGCTTTTCAAAGACCACGATCTCTTTTCCACCAAGGGCGGATCCGTCAAAGGTGAATTCCAGCTCCACACTTCCATCCGCTTTCTCAGCTGTGAACGTCTTTTCTGCCGTTACTGTTTTGCCGTTTATCTGCAGCTCTTTTTTTGTCTCCTTATCCATCAGGGTTCCTTTTACTGTATATTCCTTCCCTGGGATCAGGTTACTGTAGGACACGGTATCCACAATCGTGATCTTCTTATCCGCTGCCGCCTCTTTTTTCCCTGTTGCTTTATCCTTTGCTGTGGTCCCGATCTTGATACTCTGATAGGTGACCGTCTGCCCTTTATCTTCGATATCCTCATGGGCCGCCACTTCACGTCCTTCAAAAAGGAGCTTTTCAAATACCACGATCTTTTTTCCACCAAGGGCGGATCCGTCGAAGGTGAATGCCAGCTCCACACTACCGTCCGCCTTTTCTGCCGTGAATGTCTTCTCCGCTGTTACCACTTTGCCATTTACCTGCAGCTCCTTCTCTGTCTCCTTATCCATCAGGGTTCCCTTTATGGTGTACTCTTTACCCGGGATCAGGTTCTTATACGTCACGGTATCCACGATCGTCACGTCCTTTACCGGGATCCCCTGGCTGCTTTCCGTATCCTTGTCTTTTGCTGTGGTGCCAATTTTGATACTCTGATAGGTGACCGTCTGTCCTTTATCTTCGATATCCTCATGGACTGCCACTTCACGTCCTTCAAAGAGGAGCTTTTCAAACACAACTACTTTTTTACCTGCCAGGGCAGAACCATCAAAAGTAAAGGTGATATCCACGCTGCCATCCGCTTTTTCGGCTGTGAACGTTTTTTCAGCCTTTACTGCTTTTCCGTCCACCTGCAGCTCCTTCTCTGTCTCCTGATCCATCAGGGTTCCCTTTATGGTGTACTCTTTACCCGGGATCAGGTTATAGTAGGAGACGGTATCTATGATGGTCACCTGTTTTGCCGGTATCCCCTCGTTTGTCCCTGTCTGCCCGTCCTTTGCTGTGGTCCCGATCTCGACCTGTTTTTCCAGATCATTTGTTACAGTCCCAAGGTTCACGGTATAGTTATCCCTCTTTATGCTGACATCAAATTTCACCAGCTTATGGCCGGCATTCGCTTCACACTGCAGCTCCTCAATGGTATAAACGCCATATGGGAGTGCCCCTTTTCCGTCATCCGGTTCAGAGCCCCCAAACCAGATCCCATCCTCCGGGGATTCCCCTTTGTTGGTATTCTGTGTATGTTTGTTCCATTCCGCGGCAGTGCTGTAATAACCATTTTCGTCCGTGATGAACACATGAGATTCCCCGGTGAGCTTGTTCGTGATAGAGAATTTCACGTTAGCCATCCGGTCCAGGGTCCCATCCTCAGCCTTGATCAGCTCGATGTCGCCCCGGATCACCTGGTCCGCACTCTCCACCGGATATACCTTGATCTCTTTGGCAGTATCCGATACGGTCACGGGATACTTGTTCCCGTCAAGCAGATAGCCTGCGGGGGCTTTTGTTTCCTTCACGTAATATTTCCCGTGGATCAGGTCTCCGGATACGGCTTTTCCATCCTCGTTCAGGGTAAGTACAGCAGCTTCCTGGTCTTTTTCATAGTCCCGGTTCTTCTCGGCTGCATAGACCGTATACTCTGCCCCGGCAAACCCTTTGTCGCTCGCCTGGCTATCCGGCTTCCCGGTCTCTTTATCGGACTTCTGGATGGAGATCCTGCCGTACACCGGCTGATCCTTACTGCCGACCGTTGCAGTCTCACCAGGTGTTACTTTTACCGGATAAGTGGTCCCATCTATGAAGTACCCTGCCGGGACTTTTGTCTCTTTGACGGTGTAATCCCCGACCGGAAGGTCTTTGAGGATCCCTTCTCCCTTTTTATCCGTAGTGATCGTCCCGGCCTTCTTGCCGGCTGCATCATAAATGGTATATTCTGCGCCGGCCACTGCCTTGCCGCTCTCGGAATCGGTCTTGCTCACCTTGATGTTTCCGGCCTTCTGCCAGGTAACGGATAAACTGGTCGTATGATCAGGATCTCTCCACCTCATAGTAATTAAATCCTGTACCTCGTCATCTGATGTTTTTAAGAACAATGGCTGGCAGTATCCCATGCTGCCTTTTAATATGCCCGTAGAAAAATCAGCAGCCCCATTCAAAGGCGCGGTAAGATAAAAGACATCTCCGCCCTTTACGGTCACTTCACCGCCGGCCTCCTCACCAGTAGTCTTGTTATGCAGCACTACCTGTTCCGGAAGTGAAAAGCTCACTGTGTTCCTGGCATCACCATTCACTGTGACCTCTTCCGTCTTCTGCTGGTCCCCTGTGATACTGGCCGTGATCGATTCTTTGCTGAAATAAATGTTCATGTCCGTGATCAGGTGTTCTGCAGCATAGTCTAATAATGGCTGGGCGAGCATCTGTCCGTTTTCATTGTCTCCACTGTACAGGACACTTAATGCAGAGCTTGTCCGCACAATCCCTTCCGCCTCATCTGTGAAGATGTTCCCTTTTCCATCCCACCCATAGTACAGGACTGTTTTGATCATGTCGTTATCATATGGATTCGTTTCAACTAATGTTCCGGTTTCCGGACTAAGTTTACTATGCTCTAAACAATACGCTCTTTCACCATCCACAAAAAAGCTGCCGACCATCCGTCCGGAGAACTCTACAGGCCCTAAATAATCAACCGTTGAGGTTTCTCCTGCAAAAACAGTGGTACTTCCACTTATCATAGTAGTTGCTGCAACGCAAAGGGACATCCCGAATGCCCCTGCTCTCTTTGCAATGTTTTTCCAATGCATGAAAATCTCCTCTCTACTTTTCTTGTTACCTACAACGAGTTTCCAGTTAATAGACCAATGGAATCACCCCCTTTCAAAGAATGCAATAAAAAAACGCATCGAATTAACGATACGTTTTTTCCATAAAATATAGAATAAATCACCAGTCGAAACCTTCTACAGTACCACCTTCCCAGGTTCCACCACCTTTTATATCTCCTCCATCTGTCCAAGTTGTTGTTACTGAAAAACTTTTATGCTCTTCTCCCATATAACCACCTGTTTTCTCACTTTGATTTCCAGATGGACTTTCTTCCGCAGTTCCGCCTGCTGTAGAGCTATCACCGGAAGACTCACTGCCGCCACTACTATAGGATTCAGATCCACCAGACCAGGAGTCTTCATTGCCTGAATATGTTTCACCTTCTGTATATCCGGAGGATGTACCTCCATCGGAATTTGATACCTGAGAGCCTGTGCCGTTCCCGGAAGCTTGTTTTCTCTGCTGTGATTCCTGGACTGCTTTCCGTTCCGCCTCTTCCTGGGCCGTCAGGGTCTGCTCCACGGTGGGAAGGTATCCCAGAAGCTCCGCTTTCAAGGTGTTTTCTGGAAGGCTATTCACGGCCTCCAGGACATCCTGGTACTGTTCACGGGTAACTCCATCCACCATAGCCCCGGTTTCCTTATCATAGATCATAAATACGGCCTCTCTGACGGCCTGCTGGCCTGCAAGGGCGTTCTGTGCTTCATCAACCTTTCCCATGTACTGTGAATAAAAGTCCGGCTTACTGGTCTTTAAGGCCTCCAGGCTGGTTTTCATCTTTGTCAAAAGATGATTGGCATCATCTCCCGGTACAGCCAGCTGACCCTCCGGATAAAGGCTGCCATAAGTTCCTACAATCTCAAACATAGCGGAAATATACTGGAACTCCTTCTCCAGGCTTTCAAATCTGGCTGCCTGCTCCTTGCTGGCATCCGGATCCGCTCCATACGTTTCCTTGAATGCATCCAGTTCCTTCTGTACCGCATCTATCTTATCCTGTGTAAGTCCATCCGCCGGCATCTTCATGTCCTCATTGGCATATAAGGCTATCATATTCTGTTCAATCGTATCCAGCTGTTTCTCTATTTCGGCCCTGGCTTCTGCAGCACGCTCCCGCTCTGCCTTCTCTGCAGCTTCTTTCTTTTCCTGCTCTATCTGCACCTGTTCCTGCCTCGTCTGCTCCTGTTGATAATTATATGCATATACAGCGCCACCGCTAATTCCTATTACTGCAACTGCAGTCACTGCCAGAAAAGTCATTTTTTTCTTTGTCATACTGTCCCTCCTTTGAGAATCTTTCTATACATTATACTTCCGAAACCCTCTTGTTTCTTCCTTCTTTTGGTGATTCTATCATAACACAAATGAAATTCCGTGTCGATGTCTAATGATGTCTAGTTAGTACACCCCTGTTTCAGGATATCCTTCGCAGATCTTGGATATTAATCCTATCGTATTTTTCTTTGACATCTTTGCACCATGCAACAAATAGATTTTTTATCTTAAATTGTAATGCCCCTAAACCGAACTTCTAAATATCAAATACAAAAATACATAGATGCATTTACAGAGCCACATATACGTCAGAAGGAATTGGATGCACGAAAGGGTCTGTATATATGGGAAAAGCGGTATAACACTGCCATGCTATACCGCTATCCTAAATTTAAAAGTATCTTTATGAAATCCCTAAAAAAAGGGTTCCTGGCAATCCTCCGGGAAAATCTCCACAAAGCACAGTAACGCCGGACCAGTCCGGGAAACATAATCCATATGTCATTTCGGCAAGAAACAGGGCATTGTGGATAAGCGTATTGCAAACACAAATTAATTAATACTACCACAGGCAGATTACTCATCTTTCTTTCTTATCTCCAGATATTTCACATAATCGTTACATGAAATCACGTCCCCGATCAATTTCCGGTTCTCCGGATTTCTTAGATTATAGAAATATACTGGCAAATGATCGATTTCTTCGCCCAGGTCATCATATATGGTACAAAACACTTTGTCGTATTCATTTTCTATTCTGCCCTCACCAAAGAAGCCTTCCATCAAATCTACTTCATTCTGGACATCGTCCGGCACCTCATGAATCTCACCCAGAACCATCTCATCTCCTATCGTCAAAGCAGGATACGCTTTACCCCTAATAGCATGGAGCGAGCCTTTCACATAAGCATAGCGCCGGAATGTATCATGAGCTTTGTAATAGTACTCATAATTATACATCCCCACACGAAGTGTCCCATATACAAACACTCTTCTCATCAGTGTGTTGCACCGCCCATCACCTTAATATCTGTGGGTGTGTCTACAATTGCCTCAATTGCGGCTTCAATACCCTCCACCAGTACACCCTGTGACATGGACGGCATATTCTTTTTATCTATTACCTGCTGGGGCAGGAAAGGAATATGGATAAAACCACTGCGCTTTCCAGGATATTTAGCTGCCAGCATATGACAGACCCCGTATGTCACATGGTTGCAGACAAAGGTACCCGCCGTATTGGATATGGATGCGGGAATTCCTCTGCTCTGAATCCGCTGAACCATGGCCTTGATCGGAATGGTTACAAAGTAAGCAGCCGGACCATCCGGATAAACAGGCTCGTCAATAATCTGATTTCCCTCATTGTCAGGAATACGGCAGTCATCCACATTGATACCTACCCGCTCTACGGTTATATCTGGTCTCCCGCCTGCCTGTCCGATAGACAAAACTACATCCGGGTCATATTTGACCACAGCCTCCTCGATTACCCGGAGGGACTTATGGCACACAGTGGGTATCTCCAGCTTGATAATCTCCGCCCCCGAGATATTATCTCTCAGTCTTTTTACCGTCTCAATGGCCGGATTTACCAGCTCTCCCCCGAAGGGGTCAAATCCTGTCACTAATATTTTCATTTCTTTCTCCTTATCTGAATCCAATTATAAGCATAAGAATAATGTGAACTACGATCATCATTAATGCCATAGGAACCTGCGCCTTAATAACAGACCACTTGGGATCCTTTGTCTCAAGTACCGCACAGGGAACAATATTAAAATTCGCCGCCATAGGTGTCATCAGCGTTCCGCAGTAACCTGCTGTCATACCAAGTGCACCGATTACCGCAGGATTCCCGCCCTGCATAATAACGAAGGGAACACCGATTCCTGCTGTAATAACAGTAAACGCGGCAAATGCATTTCCCATGATCATAGTGAAAATGACCATACCAAAAACATAGATTATAACTCCTATTACGATATTTCCTTTTGGAACAACCGAGGAAATCATATTAGAAATAACTTCACCCACACCAGCCTCTGAAAATACACTTCCCAGTGCGCCCAGCAGCTGAGGCAGCAAGCAGGCGGCTCCAACCTGCATAAGCAGACGTGAAGTATCTTCTCTTGTCTCACTTACCTTTGGTTTACAAATGACAAATGCCAAAATCAAGGCAAGTACACAGGCTACACCTGTCATAATTGCGCCATTCAGCGCTGTAGGAGTGACAACCCCCTCTGCATTCACAACATCATATTTCACAAAAGATAAAACCAGAGCAATAACACCAACGGTGACTGCCGGAATAAATATTTTCGTTCCGATTCTCTCGCTGGCCGCCTGCTTGGACTGTGCGGCAGCTTCCGCGAACTTACCCATTTTTACCTGTTTTGTAAGAGTCAGGCAGCCCATAACCAACAGCATTGCGCCGGTAACCACAGGAGGAAGAACTTTACCCAGCATGAAGATCAGCCCTGTCAGTGTCCAGAAAATAATTGTTCCGACTTTTGCCTCTTCGTTCTTTCTTGCACGGAAAGCAGTATCAAAACATACCAGTCCGCAGAGAACATAGAAAAATTCCGGCAAATATATACCTAAAAAATCTGTCATTATTTCTTTCCTCCCTTCACCTGTCTGTCAAACAGGAATACCTGTACCATCGTCAGGATGATCGAGATAATCATAACGAAAATAGAAGATGATGCAATACTGGAAAGTGTAACATCATATCCAGCCACGGCAAGCCCGGACTGAATCAGCACGACACCAGACGCTGCAGGAAAGCAGTTCTGCGCGAAGAAGTTACCATAGTTCTCAGATGCGGCTGAAAGACCTTTTACTTTCTCATCTTCCTTTTCTGTCAGCCTGCATCCCTTGGATGCTTCTGCAGCCGCAGCGGTCATCGGTAGGATCAGAGGGCGAATAAACTGAACGTGTCCGCCAATTCGAATATTCATTGCAGATGCTAAAGAACGAATCACAATCCACAGCGACAAAACCTTTCCTGCGGATGCATTCTTAATCTTTCCAATCAAATAAGCTGCCCTCTCCTTCATACCAAAACGCTCGATGATGGCAATTACCGGGAACATAATAAGGAAAATAGACATCAGTCTATTGTTTACAAAAGATGTACCTATAATCTCCAGAATATGAAAAAAATCCAGGCCTGATACAAGACCAGTCACAATACCTGCCACAAGTACTACAGCCAGAACATCCAGTTTCAGTGCAAAACCTAAAACAATAATCACTACACCAATTAATTTAATAATTTCCATATCCTTCCCCTTTCTTAGCTATAAAGCATACAACCTGCTGAAGAGATTTCCTCTTCCTTAGTCTTCCCCCTTTCATTGCAAACCTCTTCTTTTCATCATTAAAATATCTTACAGAAAAATACATGATTTTACATTATTATATATGAAAGCTGCAAACATGTCCACACTTAATATGCCATCCAACAGCGTAAATTTACCTTCGGAAATAATGGTGTAGAATTCACCCACTATGCACTAACAAAGTATCAGGCAATAACTTGAATTTAGTATACGCCTTTTTGTACTCAAAACAAGCCTAGTTTTCTTTCTGGGCGAACTCCGGTTTATTCCTCCTGACTGTGCTTTTTCCCAAGAGGAATAAGCCTCTTTCTCACATTTCATGTGTACTTTTCATAATCCCCTTGATATTTATGATCTTTCTATTCTGAGATGATATACTTTGATTTATACTTTCCATGTATTTCCCCAGTTATCCATGCCTGTTCTTTTCTGAATCTAACAGCTGGGCACTGCTTAGGATCTCATATTCTGCTCTCGCTGCTTGCGGCAGTCCAGTTCGACAGGATAATTCTTTTGCCTCTGCAATCCTTTTTGGTCCTGCTCCGGATTGCGACCCTGAGTTCATACGCTGCGTCCGTCCTGCTGTCTTTCATGTGGCTTGAAAGCGCCCATCCATACCGCCAGATTTCACAATACTTCTGGTCGTTCCAGTCCACGGTGTCCTCCTTGTGGCTTTTCCACCTGCCGGACGGGAACCGGATGCGCTCGCCGTTCTCGTCAAGGCCGTAAATCTTGCGGGATTTCGGGAGCCATTTGCCGGTTTCGTCCATCGCCCGCATGGTAAAGAGGATATGGGTGTGGAGGTTGCCGCTCCCTTTGTCATGGATGGCAAAGTCTGCAATCATGCCTTTGGAAACAAAAAACTCCCGGCAGTAGTCACGGATCAGGTGTACTGTTCCGGGGGAAGTTCCCTCGGAATGGCAAGCACCAACCTCCGGGCAAGCTGGAAGTTCCATTGTTTTTCAACCGATTCGGCGGCATTCCATAGTGTATTACGGTTTGCGTACTCCGGCGGCGCATGGGGCGGGAGCATGATTTCCGTGTGGACGATTTCGCTCTTGTGGGAATAGTATTTCTGCTTCTGGTCGTATTCAGAGAATAACCGTTCCCCGCTTTGGTAGGCAGCGGAAGCAACGGCGGACTGACCTTTGCTGCGCTGGATGATTTTTACATCATGGTGTGGGCATGGCAAGCGTGATTCTTCCTTTCTCCCCGGTGACGGGGCAAGAAAAGAGCAGGGAACCTGTTTCAAAATTTCCTGCTCGGTGATGCCGCTGGTGGACGGCGGGTATTTAAATGTTACAAATTACTTTTTGCTATAAAAGGCTTCTATCACCTGTCCAATAAATTCCGTTGTTCCTTCTCCATAAATGCTGTCTTGCACTGCCTGTATTTCCTTGTTTGTACGATAAATGGCAGCTATCTCAAGCTCCATAGAAGTAGCATCAGGCAGTTGGAACATCTGCTTTGTAACGAAGTCGTATTCCTCAACTAATTCTTTTACTTCAAAGGAATTTACAACCTGACCTTTCTTTCCTGCCAGTTTTTTAACAATTTCCTCCAGCTGTTTCTGATACGCCGGAAAAATTTCTGTATTCCCCGGATTTTTAGATGCATCCAATGCTTTTTCTTTGCTGCCATACCACTCTACAATCTTCTGGAAATTTTTCTGGACAGCTTCAGTAGAAGCATCTTCAAAGAATTTCTTTTTCCATTCCTCTATGCTGCCATAATTCTCAATGAAAATCGCTTTCTGTTCTTCGCTCATATTCGCTACCATAGAGTTATACATATCCTCTAATTCAATCTTAGTAAATACCTCAAAGTCCATTGTGTTATCTCCTTTCAAAATCCTGTCTATGCTGGTAATCAAACGCTCCATACGTTCTTTCTTTGCCACCAGCATTTTCCGCTGCATTTGCAAAATCTGATTTTTTTCAAGAGCTGGATTTTCTATGACTGCTTTGATTTCTTTCAGGGGCATATCAAACTCCCGAAAGAATAGAATCTGCCGCAGAATCTCCAGGGCTTTATCGTCATAAAACCTGTATCCCGCCTCATTACATACCGTGGGTCTTAACAGACCGATCTGATCATAATAATGAAGCGCGCGCACGCTGATACCTGTCATTTCAGAAACCTGTTTTACAGTCCTCATATATTTCTTCCTCCTGCCTTTCCTGATTTACAGATTACACTATGACGCTCCGTCAGAGTCAAGAGGATTTTATGATTTTTCCTAAAATGTAATAGTTAATTCGTGATTCCCCATTTAAATTCGTGTTTGACGATTTTAGTGTTACACGTTTCATGGTATGATGTTCCTGGTAAGTGGATTCCTCCATCAAAGGAGGATTATTTATGTATAAGAAAAAAACATATGACCAAAAGCACCTGACGACAACCCAAAGAATTCATATTGAAAAAGGGCTAAATGATGGTCTGTCATTTGCAGCGATCGCCAGAAAACTTGATAAGCATCCAAGTACAATTTCCAAGGAAGTGAAGAAATATCGCACCTTTCAAAAACGAGAGGCTGATCCAAGACATCCTCTTCGCTGTGTCCGGTTTAAGGAATGTTCCTTACGTTTTCTTTGCGACAAACCGAATTGCGTAAAAGTCTGCAAATACTGCTATAACAGTGAGGAACGTATTCCTGTATGCACTGCCCTTTGTCCAGAATATCTGGAACCACAATGTGAATCTATCTGCAAAGCTCCTTATGTCTGCAATCATTGTACAAGACAGCGTACCTGTAATAAGAGCAAAGCTTTCTACATTACACAGAATGCAGACAAATCCTCCCAGGATCTGCTTGTTTCATGCAGACAGGGAATTAATCAGGCTCCCGTCGATATCGCACTCCTTGACGATCTTATCTCTCCGCTATTATTGCAGGGGCAGTCGCTGGCACACATTTATGCCTTTCACGGACATGAAATTCCCTGTTCCAGAAAAACGCTGTATAACTATATCGATCAAGGTGTTTTTACTGCAAGGAATATCGATTTGCGCCGCAAGGTCGGTTATAAATGTAAACCCAGAAAAACCGGCACAAGGGTTAGTCTTTCTGCAAAAGAGTTCCGCATCGGCCGTACTTATGAGGATTTCCAGAAATTTATTCAAACGCATCCTGATATTCCGATTGTTGAACTCGATACCGTGGAAGGTGGCCGGGATAACAGTACGCAGGCTTTCCTGACGATTTTCTTCCGTAACTGCTCTCTTATGCTCATTTTTGTGTTACAAGAGAAGTCACAGGAGCAAGTCATAAAAGTATTCGATTATTTAACAGAGAAGCTTGGCATCAAAGTGTTCCAGGAGCTGTTCCCCGTAATATTGACTGATAATGGTGTGGAATTTCAGTTTCCAGAGCGGCTGGAATGCGATAAAAATTGTGAAATTCGTACCAAAATCTTTTACTGCAATCCAAACTCCTCCTGGCAAAAAGGCCGCATAGAAAAGAACCATGAATATTTCCGCTATGTGATTCCAAAAGGCCAAAGTCTGGATTCCTATAAGCAGCGCGATGCATGCATACTTATGAATCACATCAACAGCGAAGCAAGAGACAGCCTGAACGGCTGCACTCCATTCAGGCTGTCTAAGATGCTTTTGAACAATAAGCTCCACAGACTTTTATGTCTGCAGGAAATCCCTGCTGACGAAGTCCATTTGAAGCCATCATTACTCAAAAAATAAAATGATAATCAAGACGGAATCCACTGCCGAATTTAATCCTACAAAAATTTGGTATGTGGAATTTAGTCTTGCACACTATTCCAGATGCTTGTTTGCCATGCTTGCACACATGAAAACAGGCTCCTATAAATTCATTATAGCTCTATTTTAGCCACTCGTAAACCAAAACAACGTGAATTAAGTGTTGCAAGATCAAGGCTTTTGATAAATCACGAATTCACTTTGTAATTTTACCATTTTATGATTTTTCAAATTTTTCTTTGAGTATATCATCTTTCTATCCACACCGGAAGAAGCACCACAGGATGATATGACACTTGTTGGACGGAAACAGCTTGCAACGCAAGGTGTTTCCGTCCGGCAAGTCCACAAAGGGGGGGCTGGCGGCAGTCAGCGCAGGGGAAGTGTAGCGTCCCCTGTGAGGATTGGAGCGGATGGAACATCTGCGGAAATCCTCTGCTCCCTGCAAGGGGCTTCTGGCAGCAATCTTCGCCGTTTCCGGCGTTCTGCCTTTACCCATTTTCCGGTTTTTGAGATAGTATCTGCTCAACGATTTGCCGGTTCTCGCTCCGATGGAACAGCAGCTACAAAATCACGCTGACCTGTTCATCCGTCACAAGCTTCGGGTGGGGCAGGTAGCTTTCCAGCTCCGCCTTATATAATCATAAAAACCTCCTGATATATGTCTTTATTTATTGTTATAAAACAGGGGAATGGGTAACCTCTGAAATCCGACACGGGCGGCCGGCACTGTAATGGTGTCGGCTGCTTAATATTTAAAAATTGGGGGTACGCTTTTCTTCATTAAGCATAATATAACATTGTAATATCTACAATTATCAATCAAGAGGGAAAAATTATGAATGAAGATATGAAAAGGCCTTGTCCTCCAAAGCAACACGTTCACGAAGTAACCGGAAGCGTTAAGATTTCCGGGTGCTGTGAATATGCTCATAACCATCGGTTTGCTACAGTGTCCAGCGAAGCAATTCCCTGTGATGGCAGCCACGTGCATGAAGTAAAATTTCAAACCGATTCTTGTAATGGCCATACCCATGAATTTTGCGGCACATCCTCAACGGCAATTGATGTTGGTTGTGGAAAACACGTACACCTTATTAAAGGATGTACCTCTATGGACGCAGGACACAAGCATGACTTTATCGTTGCGACATTAATTGAAAACCCTGTTTGTGATTAAATACTTTCCCCGGCTTAGGCCGGGGAAATCCCTTATAATAAACGTTTCGACCAGTTATTTAGCATTAAGCTTTTAAAGGTATTGCGCCTTGCAATACCATCCGCAGTAAGCACGTGATCACGCTGGTACTGCAGCACGGCTGCCTCCAGCTCATTGCCAAAGCTGCCAGGCACTCTACACCCTGCGGGTTCGTTTCCCGCCAGGTCCACTTTTAAAGGGTTCCTTTATTTATGCGGTTTTGTGGTTCTTTGAAAAAGGGGCTACACCCCCATAAAAAGGGAGTGGAAACTCATATCTATGCAACACGAAAATGAGATGAGACAATATAGCTTTGAGGCTGGCAGCCCAAAACTGCCAGTTTTTTATTATTAACAATCAGAACATGCATTCGTATAATTAATTTATACAAGACAAATATTTGTTCTGTTTCCAGTAAGAAGTGATGCATATGAAGAGTATTATTTATGAGAATCACGACGCTTATCTATTGTATCAGGCTGCTCTTGAGCGGTACCCAAATCTGCCAACACACGGCAACATATCCGTCCAATATGTACCTATATTACAAGGCATATCCAGAGGAACGCTCCAAGGATATAGGTACAGGCAGTGCGCCTCTATATAATTTCCAATATTTACCTGTAGATTTGCTCTTGACACAGGTTTAGAATTAAGTCAGGGGCGATAATATGAAAAAGATTTTTAATAGGAAGAAATACATAGAAACCAAATGTGATACAAACGATGAAACATTTGAAAAATGGGTAAGCGATCAGGTATTAAAAGAAACTGAAGAGTTAATAAACGGCATGGAGAATGGCCAGGATCTGAACAAATTTGAGCCGTCAGAGGGATTGTATGAGCGTATAGTAAAAGAAGCGCGCGAGCGTAGGCTGCTAAAAGATGATTAACGTCGAAAACTGTCCACAATTATCTATTGCTCTAATCCCAATTATGTTGTAGTATTTATTTGCAACCAAAAGTATCAATAATTTTCTTAGTCGCGGAATGGCTGGCATTATAATGGTGCCAGTCATTTTGTGTATCAGCTTGCGTCCTGCCCCGCATTAAATTTCTTATCATTTATTGACCTGATCGGTATTTTGTAAAGGACTTATCTCATATTATAAATAGAGCTGAAAGGTTCACTCTTCTCTTTTTTATGGCCGGCATTATAATGGTGTCGGTCGTTTTGCGTCCCTTGACAACTGTTGACAACACTTTTACAATATAAGTGGAGGTGATGGATATGAAATGGAAGGTGGGAGACACCTGCTACTTTGTCGAAAACAATTTTAAGATAATAGAGGCTACTATAACATCCATACATGGTAATTTTGCCGTTGTCAAATACGGCCCCAACAAAGGTATCCGCCTGCGAACCTCACGGCTGTATCCCACTCCTGACGAGGCGCATGACGCCCGCATCTATCACTATCAATCGAATAGTAATCCGTATTTTTATGATCACTAGGAGGCGTTAAATGTCATGCCGTCACGCGTCGACTATACTAAATATGTAGATTATGACCTTTCCATATTGACATCCCGGGAACGAGAAACTTTGATATTGAAAATGCAAGGTCTTTCAGCTATTGAAATATCACAACAGTTGAATTGTTGCAGACAAAATATAAATGCTTTGCTTTTAAAAGCCCGTAAAAAGCTTGATAACCCACAAACAAATCCTTATATACATCGTAGGCAAAATATTGACTATACCCAATATGCAAATTGTGACTTATCTATATTGAGTCGGCTTGAACGAATCTTTTTATCAGAAAAAATTTCTGGCAAATCATATAAGGAAATTGCAGAACAACATCATTCCACAATAACCACTGTCGGAACTTTGTTATATCGAGCTCACAAAAAACTAGATGATTTATATAGTTAAAGGCCCCGGCGGGGGACTCGGGGCCTTACAGCGTTTTACAGTTGCCCTCTGTGCGTTGATAGTTACAGTAGTGCTCCTGTTTTATCAGTATAACACGTCTTTCTTGCTGTTGTAATAACCCTTACTATATTTTTTTATAACAATACCATTTGCATAATAGCCATTACATTTTTGATTGCTGCAGATGCTTCATCACGGCAGTTCCATTTGATCTGCAATTATAGAGATATTTGTATTTTGGCGTAAGCAAATATATCCGTATTCCCACTTGTTCTGAATCCTCAGTCACTTCTTTTTCCATCCACTCCAAATAATAGCGGTATTCACAGACAACAATACTATATCCATCTTAGGTCATAACGATAATAAACTTCCGAGGCTTGTGGTACCTGAAGCCACACAGGCCATTCCTGATAGCCTTTCAGCAATTTTTATCTTTCCTTCTCATTTTTCAGATTCAGCTCAAAGCCCTCCTTCCGTAGGTTCTTTGTTTCTCCTATATTAGCAATCTGGCCATTACTTATGCCAAGCTGCTCAGATATTAATTCCCTGGTCTTTTTCCCTTGATTTCTTGCTTAATTTCTTCTCCTTTGTCATTTTTTCCTAAAGAGATACATTCATACCGCCATAAATCATATTCTTTCCTTTTTTGCTTCTTGACTTCTTCACTATCATCTTCATTAGGTGTATATTTTTCCAAGTTTTCAAGCCAAGATTTCAAAAATCCGAGTTCTTGGTAGGGCTGAACCTTTTGGTTTAATATAGTTGTTCCACTAAATTCTAAATAATATTTCCCTTGTACTTTAACTGGACGTAAGCCATGAAAATCCTCTATATCAAATAATGCGTGTCTTGCAGTATTTGCAACCGACAAATCGACATCAAATAGTGCTGATTCGTCAATTTCAAGTGCATTACACAGTGTCTTTAATGCCTTTTCTCTTGGTGTCTTTTTGTTCTTTTCATATTGTCCAATGCGGACATCTGCTGTGGCATCAGAGAATCCACAACGTATGCCTAATATTTTTTGAGTTAATCCACGATATTCTCGTATCTTTTTTATTTTTGCACCTATCGAGCCAGGCGAAATAAAATCATTATCTATTCTAAACATCATCATTCTCCTAACATACACGGCATAAGCGATGAATGATGATACCCTCAATAATAACAAAAATAAGAAGCATAAGGCCAACAATAAAAAGCATATGTTTCCCTCCCTTATCACATAAAATCATCTCTTTGTCAATAGTATCTTTTAAATTTCTAAGCGGTACATTGTCATAAAATAACACTTCACAAGAAAAGGAGCCTATAGCGCTTAATTATATTTCCAAGCCTCTATGAATTCACCCTCATAAAGGATATAGTACATATCCGGAAGGATCCCCTTCCCATCCACTTTTCTGATCTGGATATCTGTGATATATCCTTCTTCCAGATCATGCCCCGCCGCGATCAGATACGTGCCTGGCATACCCTTGACCTTGCAGCCGTTTCCCAGAGCGGCGGCAGCTGTACCTTCTGCACAGGCAGCTGCACTTCCTGCGTGACCGGTCCGGATCACGGTAGTCTGGCAACCGCCGGCAAGTGCCAGTCCCAAATCTGCCCGGTGGAGCAGGATACTGCGTGATCCCAGGACTGAGGATAGATTTCCCGGATAACAGCTGTCCTGTACCGCGATACTCCCGGATCCGCTGCTCTGTATCCCTCCCATCCGGTTCCTGCTGATATTTCGTTTTCCTGTGCTGGATATCTCATGCTCAAAGAACAGGTTCTGGATCATCCGTCCCGGATACTCACTCAGTTTCCCGGCTTTTTCCTGCAGCCACCGCCAAAAGACTGCCCTCTCCTGTCTCTGTTCATGGATCTTGCCGGGTTCCGGTATCCGGATCTCAGGAGTTTTTCTTACCTGGCACCAACGGCCTTTCCGCAGGCAGTAAAGCATATTTTCCTGAATGATCGTCCCATCCACTTTCTGCACCTGGATGTCCAGCAGCTTCCCCTCTTCTCCCGGCTCATATTCCGAGCATATGAGGAAGCACCCTTTCCGGCCGCCGGCCAGAGCGTTCCAGCCATTTGCAAAAGCCACGCTATGCTCTCCGGCTGCCACTGCCAGGCTCTCATTTCCTGTTGTGACGGCGATCCCTCCGCTCCCGGACACAGCTGCCCACCCGCAGTTTCCTGTGTTCAGGGCAGCTCCCCGTTCACCGCCGCTGTATGCCCTTCCCCATTCTGCAGTGTTTACTGACACCCCCTTGTATCCCAGGCTCAGGACATTTCCATACCGTTCCGTATTCCCTGCAGCCCCGTATTCCTTTCTACTGATCTGTCGCATAATTCCTTCCTCCTCCCGCTTATTTTTTCAAATGCCCAGCTGCTCCATAAATTCAAATGTCACAGGGTCTATCTCCGGCTTTTCCTCTTCCTCTGGGTTCTCACCGGCCGTCAGTGATCCTTGTGATTTTACTTCCGGAGTGTCCGGCATCTTTTCGTTTTCCGTCCTTTCCTCCTGCAGTACGGCTGCATCCCCGGACACAGGCCCTGTCACAGCTCCTCCGAGCTTTCCTGCAGCCTTTGCAAGCTCTTCCCGGATCACCTGCCTCAGCTCACTTTTTGTCACTTCCACAGGCTCCTCAAAAGCATCAATAGCGCTCACGATGTAATGGATCGCGCTGGTATACCGTGCTTTGTCATAATGCTCCAGTTTTGAGATCGCCAAGCGGTGGGCGGCGATCTTACTGTTCAGCCTCAGGTCAACTCTTTTATTCTTCATCTGCATTTTCCTCCTTTTCATCGCCAGGGCAGTTTTCCCCTGACAGCTCCATGTAGATGCCGATACATCCCAGAGCCATCTCCACCAGCTGGTCATCCTCTGTCATGCTCACCCACTCCACAGCCCGGCTCCCGCAGTAAGGGCACCTCGGATACCCATGCGTGCAGCCTTTCACCAGCTCTTCACCCAGGATAAATTGCCTGCCGCAGCCATAGCACTCATATTTCACCAGGTTATCCTGATAAAAGCCTTTTACCCATCCATCTTCCCGATACATGGTCCATTCCCCCTTTTCTGTTTTTCGTATCATCTGGGATATCGTCTGCTCCCTGCCACACTCATGGTCCTTCCTTTCCCCGGCGTTTCACAGCCGGCTGTCCGGTCCCCTGTGCACGGCCCTGTGCCTGTAAAAGGCTCTTCTCCAGCAGTGAGAGATCATAGCTCCGCTCATGGAAGTTATGGAACCCGTTCTTTTTCTCTGCCTTTTTGTTCCGGACTGCGTTGATATGTAATGCCGCATCTGCCTGGTATAACGATGTCAGCAGATAACTCCTGACATTCCGGATGGGCGGTCCGTTCCGGATCCCTTCCAGGATCGTCCGGATATGCTCAGATCCCAGAATGGACAGCCGTTTACGCATTGTCTCCTGGTCGATCCTTTTCTGGTTGACGGTATAAAAAGCCGCAGCACTGCCCAGAAGGGATACCTCCGCCATGAGCTCCACGATCTCGTCCATGAGAGCCTGTCCGTATTTTGGGCGCAGAAGGTCATAGCCTATCTGCTCCCGGATCCGGCAGACAGCCTCCTCCTTCCCCTCTTCTCCCCTAAAAGACCTGGAAGAGGATTTTATTATATTTTGTTTATTAGTATTTAGTTTATTAGTATTTTGTAGGTGGCGATTTCCCAAGCTCGGGTTTTCCAAGCTTGGGTTTTCCGTGATTGGAAAATCCGATCCTGGTGATCCCCTTCCCCTGCTGTTTTTTCGATCATCCATGGATTTTTCTTTGCAGGCTGCCCGTTTTTTATCCACGATCGGATTTTCCGATCCTGGTAGAAACCCAGTATTTATGCGGGTTCTGTGAGCCTCCTTTTTTTCCTCCAGGGGCTCTGCTCCCGGTCCTTCCGGCTCTTCTGTCACTTCTGTTCCCGGCTCTTCCTGCTCCTCTATCACTTCTGTCCCTGGCGCCTCTATCGCTGCCCTCTCCAGCTCCGGGATCTCCATATCAGGGCTTTCACGGAAGATATACTCCGTGCAGAGTATCTGCCCCCTGTCATTCCGGATCTGCCGCCTGACCAGATATCCCTCAGCCTCCAGTTCGCTGAGGCCTGTCCGGACACTCTCGTATCCATCCCTGCAGTAGGCTGCCAGCCCCTTGACGCTGTATTTCCAGTCGTCCGGAAGAGACAGCACCTTAGACATCAGGCCCATGGCCTTTAACGAAAGGTTCGGGTTCTGCAGATGGTGGTTGCTCATTACTGTATAGTTTTTGTTTTTGATCATCCGGAAAATATCTGACATAGTATACCCCTTTTCATTTCTGTATCTGTTTATCCCAAGAGGGGATTTTTACTGATCCTGATCTGCCCTTAACCATCCATGAGCTTTCCACGCATCCCCCGGAGTGCACTTTCCCTCGGCCAGGCAGTGGATCAGGCAGTCCCTTAGAAATTTTGATATCTCTACCTCGAATGTCGTACAGGAAAACGGCTTCCCCTGGCTCAGGAGCTTTATCTGCCTGTCCAGCAGTGCCCTGGCGAATTCCTCCAGCCTCTTTACCTTCAAGGCCTGTTCTTGTTCCCGTTTCCTTCTCCTGGCTGATACCCATACGGATACTGTGATCAGGAGCAGCACAAGAATAAAATACATAGTCCTTCACCTCCATTTGTATATTTATACCACGGCGTTTCCTTATTCTGTGTCCCGTACCGGGGCAAACTCTGTATAGACATAACATTCGCCCTCCCCTATGTATGCGTGAAAAAGCCGTATGGTTGAAAATTCGCTGATGATCCTCTTACTTTCTTTTTCTGCTTCTTCCATGGTCATATCCCCTGTTGCTTCCAGAAGTTGGCACATCCCCAATAGCTGCTCTCTGAGTCGTATACATTGCCTGCAGCACACCTCCAGGTTGTCATATGGCCTTTGGGGATCATATAGCCTGACTGCCATTCTCAAGTACACATCGAATAATCTTTTATACTCTTCCATTTCCTTTTTTCCTTCTTTTCTTACAATATCTGTACTCCCGTAAAAACATTAATTTATTGTAAAATGACATCCCCACCCCTGCCAAAGAAATGACCTGCCCCTTTTTTCTCTTTCTTTGTAAAGGTAAATGATGTAATCTTCTGTAATTGTTGCTGATTTCCATAACTCTCTCCTTCGTATACTACAGTTCTGTCAACTCTGGGTTCTCCAGAATATTTCCGATCACTTTTGCATAATCCTCTACTGGTCCCAATGGCATGTCCGGAAGCCCTTTTGCGGATACATAAAAGCCCACGTTATCCATATACTGTTTATCAACTGGGCAATATGCCTGATAGCTCCCTTGTTTCACCACCATATTTAACGCAAGGATGCGCCCTCCCAGATGGCTTTCTATCACATCACCTTCGTAAACTTCCAAGCCAGTAATATCCATTCTGCCTGTGCTCCACTGTAAGATGTAGTCTCCCTCTTCCAATACCCGGCAGGATTCCTGGATAATCACCAAACTCCCATCTGCCCGGATGGAGATCGGTTTTGTTTCCCAGCTCTTTGTTTCCTTATTCCAGATTCTATAGTTCATAAACCTTCCTCCTCATATCCCATGACGATCAGCGGAATGGCAGCTCATCATCAATGTCATCCGGGATGTCCGGAAGGCCATCCGCAGGTGCCGGCCCTTCTGCCGGCGGCTGCCCCTCCTGCGCACGCCTGCTCTCAGCAAACTCCTGTTCCTCTACAACGATATCCGTCGTATATACCTTTTTTCCTTCCCGGTTTATGTAGCTTCCGGTCTGGATCCTGCCGCTTACGGCTATACGGGTGCCCTGGCGGAAGTATTTCTCTGCAAATTCCGCCTTTTTATCAAAGCAGATACAGCTGATAAAGTCTGCAGTGGCTTCCCCCTCCCTCTTGTATTTTCGGTCAACTGCCAGGGTATAACGTCCGACAGCCATCCCCTTTTCTCCTGCAGAGATCCGGATATCCGGATCCCTGGTCAGTCTTCCCATGAGTATCACTTTATTCACGATCAAAAACCTCCTATTTGTAGGTGCACCCTGTTTCCCGTTCTTTTATGGATATCCTTCCAACAACTTCATATCCCATGAAGTCCAGGAAAAGCTTTACCAAAAAGATAGCCCGGCCTGCCCTCTTCCTCCTGATCCAGGCAAGACGCTCACGCTCCCGGTCCACGCGGAAGACAGCTACCGCTTCCGGGATATTGGTGTATCCTTCATTGTTTTTTACATCCATGCTCCTTCCCCCTTTCACTGTGGGATCTCTTGATCTAGTAAAGCAGCATGATCCCTTTCTCATACAGCCTTTTACTGACAGCCTGTATTACTTCTGGCTCATAGTTTTCCGGCTCTGCTTCAAATGCCCGTAACACATACAGCAGATCTCCAGTCTCATATCCGTTTATTGCCTTTATCTTCTCATTTAACGGGCTCTCTGCCTGTCTTGATACCTGAAATGCTCTCATCCTTGTTCACCTCTCCATTCCCCTGCAGAGCCATTCAAACCCTTTTGCGTTCGCATGGATATCTGTGTTAAAAATAATGTTCTCTCCTTTCAGGTCCCCATAATTCTTGAACACCAGGGAACCGCCGCAGCAGAAAAGGCATTTCTGGAATCTCAGGTTGATCCCCTTCTGCTCCAGTTCAGCAAGCACCTTTTTTGTATATTCACGGATAAGCTCCTGCGTGGCCGCTGCAAGCTCCTCCGGGAGATCCCCGGTTCGAAGCTGCAGCACCTCCTGGATACTGTAATCATCAAGCTCCATGTTATACTGCATCCGGAAATACTTCTGGATATCGTCAATGCAGGTGAGGATCCCCACCGGCAGGCTGATGCACTTCGACAGGACGGGCTTTTTATTGATGACCTGCAGAATGTCGATCGTTCCACTTCCCACATCAATGACATTGACCCTGCCGTCATAGGATGCGATCTGAGGAGCTATCACCGCATATCCCTGCGGAAAGATGACCACCTTTTTGATCCTGATGTGATAATCCTTCCCGGAATACCAGAAGTGCACATCCTTCTTCTGGCTGAGATAAGTCTTGAAGGCATCCTTCTGTTTCCCAAAAAACTCGATTGGAAGTCCGCAGGCCAGGATGAAGCTCCCATCCTTCCTTGGGTACTTCCTCATTTCGATCTCCTTCGCAATGGCAGCCAGTGTCAGGTAATAATAATCCATTGTTTTGGTCCTGTCCGGATCATAGGCCTTGCGGTTCTCACCAATTACATGATAGGCTCCGTCTATCTGCAGGACCCCGTCTGCCATCGGCGGCTCTACTGCATACGTGTCCAAACCGCTGATGAACACGCTTCCGACTGTCTTCATATATCCATTCCCATGGTCGATACCAATAATATAATCTTTCATTTTTCCTGTCCTTTCTTGAGCAATAATACTCCTCTTTCTGAATGCTCCATAACCTTAAATAAAATCCCGTGTACATATCACTGCATAAAACATAAGGATTATGTATACAAATATTATAAATATGAAAAAAAGATCATATAATTTAGCGTTAGAATAATTTCTTGCAATTTGCAGATATATGGCTACATGTATTATGATAAAAATAACTAACAATACTAAATAAAAATTCATTTCTGTTCGCCTCTATGTTTTTTTGACTCCTAATTGCCAGAGTGACAATTGTTCCTGATAGTCTTTCTCTTCCCTTTGCTTCTCTAGCTCTGGCTGCCGGTACATCATGATCTGCATATCCGTAAAGTCACTGTCATACAACTGCCTGATATTCTGGATCGCAGAGAAACGGTTATTGCTTAACGTGGAATGTGACATACGGAGTTCCGCCCTCACTACCTTCCAGGGTTTGTGTTCCACATATAAGGCTTTCAGCACTGCCCTCTGCCGATAGGGAAGTCCCTGGTAACAGATCCAGACCCGTTTCAGGGCTTCCTCCTCCTGCATGAGCTGGTATATATACATTTTAAGGAACTCTGCATACCGCTCCTCATTCTCTTCATACCGCTCAAGAAGATCCCCTAAATCCTTCTTCCTGCCTCCTCCAGATGTACCTGCAGTACCATAATTTTTCTTCATCTGCAGGCTCTCCAGAACGTCATTCGTCGTTGCCATGTTGCTGTGCAGGAAGCGGATCCGGTCGCGGACATCCTCCAGTAATGTCTCATAACCAGACAGGCAGCGTACAATATAATTTTCATCTATTTCCATTCGTTCCATCGTCATCACCTAACCTCCCGAAGCGGCACTGTTCCACAGGCGGGGAATATCCCCAGAATCAACGGATGGAATGCCGCTTCCTTTTTTTCGCTGTTTCCCGGTGTTCCTCCTGCTTCTGTTCCGTTTTGATCGCATCCTCCGGTTCAAACTTATATTCAGCGATCGTTTTTGGGAATCTATCCCTCGTAAAGACTGATATGTAAGTATCCTGATCCGGCAGTATCCGTGCCTGATAGACCATTTCATCATCCATATATTGCTCTATATCCCAGGATCCGTTATTACCACTTCGTATTTCCTTATCAGGAAATCCATATATCTCTGATAATATGTAATGGCAATTTCTTGATTTTTTATTATCCATATCTATCTTTTTGTCCTCTAACTTCAATTCCTGTTTCTTTTTTTGCTTTGAGGTTCAGCTTTTTCAATTATGTATTTTATTCACATTCTTCTGGTGGGCAATAAAATCTTCTGCTAATTCCTGGCTGGCAAAAGCACATTTTAATTCATACTTATCTGTACCACCCAATTTCATCTCATAGTCTCTGTATACTCTGAATGGCAATATGCCATTAATAACCTCTATCCCATCGTTTAATCCATTAGTATAAGCGTCTACTTTATCCATATTTATTTCTCCCTTCAAAAATATAGGTATATGGTTTTTCCCATTCTGTGCATTGTTTATTTGTCATCATTAAATATATTTTCCATTTTTCTTAAAATGTTGAATCACATATCCAATACCATATCTATTCTCTATCAAAGATAAGTATTTCCTTGCATAGCGAATACTGCAAAAAGCCGCGACTGGCTCATAAAAAATATCACGGCCTATTTTTACAGGTTGTCCATTATTATTATAAAAAATTTTATACACAATATAAGGACAGGCATGTATTAAATCCTTCATAGCTTCGCTTTTAATCACCTGATAATACTTGTGACTATTTTTCTGGTTTACTGCACCCGCAAATGTTTCTGCCTCTCCTATGTCTATAAAGGTTGCAAGGTAACAAGATGTCCATTCCGGGGTATCTGTTACGATATATTTGAAAATCATGCTATTCTCATGCCCCTCCCTCAATACAGCAGATTATAGTAGTCCTTAAAATAATTTGAACAAAAGAAAGGCCAGTTGTATCACAATAATCAAGCAAATTATTAACACGATTGTCAGAGGTATCAATTCCTGTTTTTCTTTCGCTTGGTAGTAATCGCAGGTATCCGCTCCCCAGTCAAACCGACATATCTCTTTTTTTTTGAACCTTGTACATTTTCCTTTTTTAAAGAATTTGCACCTTCCCATACTTTCTCCTTCCACGTGTTCTATTGCTACATGTACAACATGACACAGATAAAGAACGAAAACACAAAAAACACCCCTCCCAACACTATAAGGCGGACCACGGATGGTTTGATATTTCCTTGATGCAATTTGGTATTTTTGCCCTTTTTTACTTTTCTATAACTACAATATGTATCGCCGCATTTCAATCGGCAGATGCACGATTTCTTGAAACGTTTGCATTTTCCATTTTTGTAATATCTGCAATTCAAAATATTCTCCTTCCTGCGTATCCAGCCATACGCTCTTTCAGTAAATCATGAATTAATGTCCGTTATTCATGATTCCTCTGGTTTGAAACCGTATATCCTTGACAATACACATTCTTTTTTATCTTTTTCCATCGGTACTCTCCTCATAAATATTCGATAAAATGACGATAATCCTTGACCAAACGCCTGCCATCATTTAAAATGATGTTGTCTATGCATGGGCCTGGCAGTGTTTATCTGTCGGGTTCATTTTATTTCTGCCTTTTCCGCTTCGATATACTGCATGAGCTGTTCCTGATCCTCTTTCTTCTCCTGCAGGAGCTCCTGGTTGACCCTCAGCACCTCATCCCAGCTCTCCGGCTCCACCCCGCCCCATTTACATACTTCACAGTAATGCTCGTATGCCTTTTTCAGTCTGTCCGGTTCTTCTGTGAGCAGCTCTATATCGTGGTCATAGTTATAAACGTAGTATCTCCACGGCATCAGGAAATCTGTGGTGATACAGTAAGCCCTGTCATACCAGGTGTAGGCAAACTGCTCTTCATCGCTGCCGTTCCTCTGCCAGCCGGTCAGATCTGCGACAAAAGACTGTATCAGCTCTCTTGCATTATGCAGGCCGGCACGCAGTGCCATCAGCGTAAGATTGCTGTACTGTTTGTCTGTCAACTCCGGGATTAGATCACACCTTATCTGCAGCGTATCTAAATCTTTTATCACATCAGAATCTTTCATACTTCATTCTCTCCCCTCTCATACAGCTTTAAGCTCCCGCTCTTTTCTCGTATTTTTCTTCAAGTAATCTATTAATTCATCTTCTTCAATAAACCACTGCGCTCCTACTTTATAGGCTGGTGAATCCTCAGCGTGGAAAATAGCAGCTACCGTATTTGGACTGATATCGAAACGCTTGATTACATCTTTTGTGCATAAAGTCCTTCCTTCCATACCAGGTACAGGAAGATTTAATGAATTTATCTCCGTTATCAATTGTTTTATTTCGTTTAATTTTTCAATTGTTCTGTCAATTTCCGTATCGTTTATAAAAATTTTCGCTGAACTTATTTTTTTCACTTCCATATTCTACCTCTAGTTTCTTTTCATAAAATTATCAGGATTTACTTCGAGTGCCATGCAAAACGCAAGTAATTCATCGCCAGACATTTTTCTCTTTTGATTTGTTATCGCACTAAATTTGTTTTTATCCATATTGAGCTCAGGATTAATATCATTCATTTTTTTTATAACCCATGCTTGCGTTCTTCCTTGGTTTGATAATATTTCTTTTATAGTGTCTGCAATTGTGAAATTCATAAATATCCTCCTCTCATTCAAGTATTTCTTGATTTATTTCATATTAATCTATATTTTCTTGATTGTCAATACTATTTTCAAGAAATTCTTGATTTTTATTGTCACTTAATATATACTAAGACTATCAACCAAAAGGAGGTTACAAATTTGTCAACCCTAGGAGATAGAATTAAGCTTGTACGAGAACAAAAAGGCTTACTTCAGAGTCAATTAGCATCATTGATTGGCGTTAAGTCCTCCGGTGTTATTAGTAATTGGGAAAAGGGAATAAATAAACCTGACGCAGATAAAATTGTCAAACTATGTGAAGTATTAGATATATCTGTTTCTTATTTACTTAATTACCACGGTAAATCGCAATTAGAATTAGATCCATTAGAAAAAAAACTTATTGAAAAATTTCGTAGACTTGATGTCAATGAAAAAAAAGTAGTTGATAGTATATTAGATAGTATACTTGTTCTTAGTGAAGAAAAGAAAAAAAATCTTCTGTCAGAAGCTACTAATTCAGTAAATGAAAAACTAATAATGTATACTTATGCTCAACACATGGCCTATGCAGGTGAAGGGTTTTATTTTGATGATTTATCAACTGATTTAATAGAAGCTCCAGAATATCCTGGAGCCGATTTCGTCATAGGTGTTAATGGTGACAGTATGGAACCTACTTACTCTGATGGTGATAATGTCTATATCAAAAAAACATGTGAATTAAATTATGGAGAGGTTGGATTATTTGTTATGGACAATTCGGCTTATATAAAAGAGTATACGAAAGAAGGATTAGTTTCCCACAATAAATCATATCCTCTTATTGCCGCCAGAGATGACATTAGAATAATAGGGAAGGTACTAGGAAAAGTATCTAAAAAAGCAAAGATTATTAGGAAATAACAAATGAGGTATATATGAGAGAATTTATTAACAATATATTTGCAAATGAACTTTTTGCTACGATTTTTGCAGGGGTGATTATCTGTTCATTTCTTCTTTTATCTGATGGATTTTTAGCAACCCTTTATCGTAAACTGGCCAATTTATCGATGATTTTAATGATGATTATTGCTCCTTTCATAGCAACAGAATCACCAACACCTTTTGATACTATTCTTATGGCATTGTTTGGCTTTGTATTAATCAATCTGCCTATTACGATAAAAAGGCATATTCAAAAAAAGAAGTTACAAAACGAAATAAAAAAAACACTTTTTGATGATAGTATGAAAGATCAGCAATAATCAACCGAGCTTATAAACACCATATAATATACTTACCTGGGCAGCCAGTAGAGCGGCTGCGGTTTCCCGCCTAAGTCTTGATAGGAGGGGATGCTTATGAGTACATACGAAGAATTGCAGATAATTACTTCTATTGCAATACTGATCGTTGCGATTCTCACTTATGCACATAAGAAATAGCCGCCCTGCTCTGGTAAAGTAGACGGCTATTCTTAGTTAGATATTTCGCCAGGTCGGGGAGCCTTGACCTCCCTTACTGGCTGTCTTGTTAAGTATATTATATGTCAAGAAAAAAAATGTGTCAAGTGACCCTGCACACATGGAAAGGATGGCTTATGAATTACAAAGAGATCGAACAATTAAAAATATCTTTACCAAAAGCTGAAACTTATATAGCCAACTACACCTCCGCTTTTGATGTAAAATTCGCTCATCACTCTACGGCTATTGAAGGTAATACCCTCTCTTTCATAGAGACCAAATTAGTAATTGAAGATCGCCAGTCTATTGGGGGCAAATCATTACGCGAAATATATGAGGTCGCCAACCATCATGACGCCTTCATGTATATTTGTGATCAGGTTCAACAGGGGTTTTCTCTAAATGAAGAAAAGGTCAAAAAAATCCACAGGCTCCTGTTGGACAAGATTGCCACATATGCCGGAACTTATAGGGCAAATGATGTTTTTATCTCCGGTACAGATTATGTACCACCTAGTTATGATGGAGAGATGTATCCTATGCTCCGAAAATTCTATGAGGATTTATCTGTAAAAACAATGATATATAATCCGATCGAATACGCAGCATGGACACACGCTGAATTTGTCCATATCCATCCCTTCAACGATGGTAACGGCCGAACAGCCCGCTTGCTGCTTAATTACCAGCTGATGTTCAATGGCTATTTACCCATCATCATTCCTTTTGAAGAGCGCAACCAATACTACCAGGCGCTGCAGGAATATGATCACGATCACAACCTTGAACCATTTGCTGAATTGATTGGAAAATACGTTTATGAGGAGCTAAAAAAAACTGCGAAATACATCCGGAGATAGCCCCTCCCTGTTCGCAGCCAAAGAAAAAGTCTTTTCGTCACCGATTAACTTTATAAAAATAAAACCGCCCCTGCGCCAACAGGAACGGATTTATTATAGATGCAACCTATCACGAAAGGTGATGATATACACCTTACCAACAATAAGATTATATCATGCACCTTTCCTTTTGCATAGGTGTATTTTTTATGCTCAAAAAGGAGGTCTAGATATGGCAAAGAAGCGTTCTGATGGAAGATACGCAAAACAGGTAGTTCTAGGATACCGGAATGGAAAGCCTGTACGAAAAACCATCTATGGGAAAACACTGAAAGAATTGGACAAAAAATATAGGGATTTTATGAATGACAAAGAATCCGGAAGATTAATCAAAAATGATAGGATCAAAGTTAAAGAACTATTAGAACTATGGTTTACAAATACCAAAGTAGGCGAATTAAAACCCCAATCTCTGGGTAACTTAAAAAGCCAAATAAAGGGTGTAAACTACTATATTGGCGACAAACTGGCAAAAGACATCCAACGTTCTGACATAGAACAAATTCGTGCTGAGTTAATAGAAGAGGATCATATAGACAAATATAATAAAGCTCTAGGAATAATCCGAGCAGTTTTTAACTATGCGATCGAGTGTGGATTTGTCTTAAATAACCCCACTCTCGGTATGAAAAGAATATCCATCAAAAGAAATACCCGGGCCTTAACTGATGAAGAGAGGCTTCTATTTGAGAAAACAGATTTAAATGAATTTGAACGATGTTTTACATCTCTACTTTTATACTCTGGACTCAGAAGAAGTGAAGCGCTTGCGCTTTTTGATTCCGATATTCATTTTGACGAAGGATATATCAATGTTAATAAAACCCTTGTTTTGTCAAAAGCCTCGACTTCACCTGAAATAATACAAGATATGCCCAAAAGCGATTCCGGAATTAGAAAAATACCAATATCCCATTATCTCTACCCTATACTATTTAATTACTGCCAAAACCGGACAGGACTTCTCTTTTTATCAGAAGAAGGGAACCCCCTTGGCAGTTCAACATTTAGAAAACGTTGGCAATCCATGCTTCAAAAACTAGAGGCCGTAAATGGTAAACCAATAGCAGAAGATATTACACCGCATATTTTCCGTCATACTTATACGTCCGATCTGGTCAAAGCCGGAATGGATATTAAAACAGCTCAATATCTTCTAGGCCATGCAGATGCAAAAACTACATTAAATGTCTATACTCATTTTGGCTATAATGATATCAAAATAAATAAGCTCGATGATTATTACAAAACTCTTGCAGTCAAAATGCAGTCAAGACAAAAAGAAACCCCTGAAAGTGCCTGAAATAAAGGCATTTCCGGGGTTCCCAATAAGTGAAATTATTTAAGTGTAACTTTAGCGCCTTCGCCTTCAAGTTTTGTTTTGATTTCCTCAGCCTCAGCTTTGGAAGCAGCCTCTTTAAGGACTTTCGGAGCACCGTCAACAACTTCTTTAGCTTCTTTTAAGCCTAAGCCGGTAACCTCACGAACAACTTTGATAACTTTAACTTTGTTAGGACCAACCTCTGTCAGTTCTACATCAAACTCATCTTTCTCTTCTGCTGCTGCTGCACCATCACCTGCTGCTGCAACTACAACGCCTGCTGCTGCGGATACACCGAACTCTTCTTCGCAAGCTTTTACTAATTCATTTAATTCTAATACAGATAACTCTTTGATCGCTTCAATAAATTCAGCTGTTGTTAATTTTGCCATTTTTATTTACCTCCGATTTTTTAATTTATTTTCTTTTTGATTGTACATCTGACTTTGTCAGTGTATTGGCTTACTCTGCTGCTGCACCGCTCTGCTGTTCAGCAATCTGGTTAAGCACACGAGCAAAGTTTGTGATAGGAGACTGGATACTTCCAAGCAGTTTTCCAAGCAGTTCTTCTCTAGAAGGAACTTTGGAAAGTGCCTCGATTCCTGCCTTGTCGTAGTAAGCGTCTTCCACAACACCTGCTACTAATTCCAGAGTCGGAACTTCCTTTGCATATTTTGCAAGGATTCTTGCCGGAGCAGTTGCATCTTCCATACATACTGCCAAAGCGTTTGTTCCCTCTAAATGCTGACATAACTCTTCACAAGAAGTTCCTTTGAAAGCAAAGTTCATCATTGTGTTTTTGTATACTTTGTAAGTAACACCAGCTCCTCTTAATTCCTTACGCATTTTTGTATCCTGCTCAACAGTGATACCTTTGTAGCTTACTAACACTACGGATGCGGCATCTTTAATACTGTTGGCAATCTCTTCTACGATTGGTTTTTTGAGTTCTACTTTTGCCATGAATTAGTGCACCTCCTTATTTTTTTAGGCTGCGCTGCACATATATCGAAAGGTACTTCAATAATTAGTACGAAAAAAACCTCTCTGCATAGACAGAGAGGCTTCATCAATCCTAATAATTGCAAGAATGAATCTTTCCTCGGCAGGCGTTTTATCCTTATGCCTAACGGCACCTGCTGTCTTCGGCAGCTATTCCTGTATTAAAATATCATGCGGGACAAGTATTGTCAAGCTTTTTCTTCAAAAAACTTGATCAAAATATTATCTATCTTTGTATCCACTGTACTGCGCGCCTTTTACCGGGGTCAGACCCGGGGCCACGGAAAGCTGGTAATCCCGGCTTCCGTTTTCTGTAAATGCTGCCAGTTCCATTCCCTTGATCTGGTTTTCCAGAACTCCCATTTTGGGTTCCCCGTCGTACTGCCCTTCCGGGATACTTCCATAATCTCGTCACTGTAAAAGAATCTCTTTTGCCGCTTCTTCCAGCTTCCTGCTTTTTTCTTTTACTTTCGCTTTTTTTACCTGCTCCTGAATTGCCTGCTCCGCTCTCTCTGTCCGGACCCGGCTTTTCAGGATTCCCTCTGCCTGCTCAAAAGGCAGGACTCCGTTTTCCACTCTTTCCAGACATTTCATAATGAGAATATTTCCGCCTGCTGTGAAGGGTTCGCTTATTTCGCCCTTCTGCATGGATGACGCCAGTATCCAGCGCATACTGTAGACACCGCTTTTTCCCTCCTGGGTATCAAGCGTATTCATCTCCAGCTCATAAAAGTTGATTTCGGGATGATCTGCCTCAAGCTTTCCCTGCTGTTTTCTGCTTTTATGGCTTCTGCTGCCTCCTGAAGTTCTGCTGCGTTCTCAACTTTTGTTTCCGCCACAAACATTTTCACCCCTGTATCATAGCCATACTCATTCTGACGTTCACGGTAAGCTGTTTGCAGCTCCTCCCCGGAAAGTGTCTGTTCTTTTTTCAGCTTCTCCATTAATTCAGCTTCCAGTTCAGAGTATGCATACTGGTAATAGGACTCTTCCGTGTAGGAGGACAAGCCATAAGCCACCCCACCGGATGTCCCCTTCTTTAAACGCGAGGCATTCTCTTCCTCCATGGCGGATTTCATGGCACTGTAGTCCATATCTGCCTGTATCCCATTTTCCTTTGCCATGGATGAAAGCGTCTTCTTATATATCAGGTCTTCCTTTGCCAGGTTCATGATGACCGACAGCGGTGTCCCCCCATCCACCTCTGTTGTCCAAAAATCTTTCCTGTTTGCCTCGTCTGTGGAATAGCCGCTTTTTACCTGTGCCTGGAACCGCTTTATCTCTGACTGGTACTCCTCTTTTGCCACGTCCTGTCCGTTTATCTCCATCACAGTGCGCAGTTCTTCCGGTTTTTGAAATCTGATATAAAAAACCAGCCCGCCCAGGAGCAAAAGGACTATGACAAAAACAGCGTCAACAATATATTTTTTCCGCATTGGTCACTCCTAAAAATGGGGGCTGCCAAGAACAGCCCCCATACTTCCCACTTAATTTTGGTATTTACGTTTCTTTCCTAAAATTACTGCTGTACCTCCTGATAATACCAGAAGCCCTGCTAAAAGCGCAAGCGGAGATTCATCACCTGTCTTAGCACTCTTGGTTGTCTTAGTTCCTGATGTGGAAGATGGCTTTTTCTTTGTAGTGCTTGGAGTACCTGTCTTTTTCTTCAGGTTTTTAATTGCTTTTTCCAGGTTTTCTTTTGCTTTATCCACTTCAGACTGCGCTGCTTTGTCGTCTTCTAATACTGATGCTGCCGTTTCCAGTGCTTTTCGGAACGTTTTCCAGGTGGCATCTGTATAACTTCCCTGCTTGTCATCTTTATGTTTGTCATAAAGTTTTTGCAGAGCACTCTTGTCCGCCCCTTTCTCCTTCAGTCCTGATAATGCTGCACTTAAGTCGGACGCCGCTTTGTTGATCTCCTCCTGGGTGGCGGAGTCATCGTTCAATGTTGTCTCCGCGTTTTTCAGGGCATCAGTAAAGGTCTTCCAGGTTTTATCTGTATAGTTGTTCTGTTTGTGATTTTTGTGGGCATTGTATAATTTTTCCAGATCGCTTTTGTCTGTTTCAGACTTAGGATTCTCTTTCAGAGCGGCAATGGATGCTTCCAGCTTCTCCTTTGCCTTGTCTACCTTTTTCTGGTCCGCAGTATCATCTTTCAGAACAGTATCGGCATTCTTTAACGCATCCTGGAAATCTTTCCAGGTCTTGTCCGTAAAATTTCCCTGCTTGTCATCTTTATGGGCGTTAAACAGTTTCTCCAGAGCGGCCTTATCTGCCTTCCCTTCTGTTTTCTCCTCCAGTGCTGCAATTGCATCTTCAAGCAGTTTCTTTGCCTGTTCTATTTTGTCCTGGTCCGCAGTTTCATCTCCGAGAACCGTCTCTGCATTCTTTAAAGCATTCTGGAAATTTTCCCAGGTCTCATCTGTGAAGTTCCCCTGCACGTGGTCTTTATACAGATCATAAAGGTCCTGCAGGCCTTTTTTATCCACCACCGGTTTCTCGCTCTTCTTTGTCAGAGCTTCATAGGCGTTTTTCAATGTTTCCGCTGCTTTGTCAAGCGTATCCTGCGTCGCGTCCGCATTCACCTTCTCAAGCCTGGCTGCAAGTTCAGCTTCCCGGTATGTGTTCCAGGACTCTTCTGTATAGTAGGATTCCTCCTCCTTCGGAACGAGAGCCAAAGCTTCATCCAGGGCAGAAGTGTCCAAATTCTCTTTGGTCACGGTATATCTCTCGTACAGTTTTACATCATCCATCTGTACCGTTGCCAAGTCACTGTTAATGCTGATACTGATCTTGTCGTAACCCTTGGTAGTGAATGCAAAGCTTGCTTTCCTCCACTCTCCTGCTTTTGTGAGGGACTCCGGATGGGCATTGCCGAGCTTAATGTCGCCGGAACCGGTCACACTGTTATGGTGTTTTGCTTCAATGGCAACCTTGCCGGTGTCTGATGCGCTGCATTTGATCCATGCTTCCAGAATATATTCCGTGTTCGGTGTTACGGGTATGCCGCCCAGTTCTGAGTATGCAGTATTTCCGGCATATTTTTGGTCAACTTTCAGGCTGTGGTCACCGCTGTGGGCATCCCCTTCTACAACAGATATGGTACTCTGCCAATCTCCCCAGTCTCCTACGTCCCCGGACTCGAAATCCCCATTACTTTTTTCCGGATTATAAGATTCCAGAATATTGTCTGCCGTCTCAGCATCGTTCTCTTTAATGTCATCCTTCTTGATCAATGCCTGTATTGCCTGCTCCAGGTTCCTGGCATAACTGTCGATCATCTCCTGTGTGGCAAGCGGCCGGTTCATGGCTGTTTTTGCTGCTGCCAGTGCCTTCTGCATCTCCGCAAATGTGGCAGCATCGTATACATTTTCACTATATGCCTCTGCCATGGCTGTCAGAGCTTCCAGATAGGTTCTGTCCACCTCCGGCCTCTCTGCTGTACTCTTGCCCTGGTACTCAAAAGCCCCCATATCTACCAGCCCCTGGCTCTCCCCATCTGTGTACGGAGCAGGATTTCCGGCATAGTCTTTATTTTCTATGGTGATCTGTGTAGCAACCAGTTCATTTTCCACCGCTTTCAGGGATTCCTGGGGCGGGTCCATGTGATCACTGCCTGCATCAATACAGGGTGATGTTGATCTCAGTTTAAATCCTTCGGCGCTTCCCAGCGTCACAGTTCCGTGAGCAAAGCTTCCGTCCGTATAGTTTTCTGGATTTTCAAACTGCGGGTCAGCAATGATAACGCCTGCGTCCTCATCCTTTGGGTACACATCCGCGATGGTACCGTAAATACAGTTATTGCTGTAATTTACTCCTTCATTATTCACAAAGGTATCACTGTTTCCGCAGATAATATTGTTGTAAATATCTGTACCGCTGGAAGGCGCGGTTCCCCAGGTTGCCTGTTCCACAGCATTAACCTTATAATCGTGATCCCAGTAAATGGTGTTGTTGTAAACCTGATTGCCAATACTGCCCCTCTCACCGATACGCATAATGCGCGCGCCGTCAAACAGGCCGTCATTGACGCTGACATTGTATCTGGCAACCGCATTTACCGTATAATAAGGTCCCGGGCAGGCCATCCAGAATCCGCCCTTGTTGTCATGGCTGTAATTATACTGGTACATTACGTTCTGGTTGCCGTAATCAAAGTCAAAAGCCATACCATCCTGATAACTCTCTGTGTGGGCCGCTTCATTATACTGCATGGTCACATTGTTGCAGTCCCACATCCAGATTGCCGCATGGGCGGGATTTCTGCTATAGTCCCAGTCCTCACTGGCACTTTTCACCACAAGGTTTTTCTCTGCGATACCGCCGTCTGCGTTGATAAGCACAATACCGTCGCCGGCCACATCATAGACATAGTTTTCTGCCACATATACATTTGGCCATCCAACCCATTTTCCTTTTCCTGCTTCCTGTGCACCGCTGCCGCCCACTAATACCCTGGATGCCCAGGAACTCTCCATATAAATGGCTTCGTGGCAGACATTTTCTACCTTATTTCCGACAATCGTCAGGTCTGTGAATTTGGACTCCACCTTATCTCCTGTCACCAGGGCGATCAAGCCGCCCGAACCCTTCTGGGCACCACCCTGCATGTAACCGTTGACATCATGTACATAGTTGTTCTTCACAACAACGCCCGGAAGGTCTCCCCCATCGTGGTTCTCCGCAAGGATACCTGTGAGCAGGTACTGGCTCTGTTTCTTTTTGGCATTGTCGTTCACAAGGTCCGCTGCATCCGCTTCCGTGTTGGTCACTTCCAGGTTCTGGACAGTGGTATATTTGGAATTGTAGATATGAACTGCTGCCACATCCTGTTTCGGCGCATTTTTGTTTGTCTGCCACGGATTTCCATTGCCGTTGATAACAGGATTGGAGCCCTCACCGTATCTGTCTACATAGACAGGGTTGTCCTGGGTTCCTGCTGCCTCCTGAAGTTTAAGCTGCTCACCGTTCCATGTACAGCCGGCCTTTAAAAGGAGTTTGCCGCCTGCCTGAAGGCGGAGCCGCTTTACATTTTCAAAGGTTTTCCATGCCTGTTCCGGGGAGGTTCCTGAAGCAGCGTCATCTCCATTCTGGGCATCTATATAGAAGGTATCACTGCTGGTGATCAGGGAGTCATCTCCAGGATTGTCCGGACTCTCCGGGACGTCAGTTTTTACAAGCCTGATATTCCTGGCTTTGGCAGTTCCCTCCTCTAACCAGACACTGATATTTTTGGAGGTCTGGCCAGCAGGCATCTGGAAGGTAACGGATATGGTCTCCCACTCCCCTGTTTTTGCATTTACTGCAAAAGACTTATCTCCACTGTCTGTCTGAGGCTTTTTCTGGGCAATAGAAATGGCCTGTGCAGTGTCGGCATATACTTCTCCGCTGAGTTTATACCAAGCCTCCGGCTCCAGACCGTCCACATTCCGGTTGATTCCGTTTGCCCCTTTGCCGGCATCAAAGGAACTGTAGAAGCCGTCCTCCTCCTCATGGATCGTGATGTCCGCATTTTCCGGCCAGATCCCCCATCCATTCAGCCCGTCTGCAAAGTCACCGTTTGTCAGAAGGTTTGTCTCCTCCTGCTGATCTTGCTGTTTCTCCAGGCCCTCAGCAGCAGCTTCCAGTTCTCCTGTAATGGAATTTACTTCCTCCTGGGTCTTCTGGGCCGCATCGTAAGAATAAATATCCGTGAAAGCCCTGGCCTCCTCTGCCTTAATCTGAAGCACGTTCAGGGACTCAGCGGTGTAGATATCCGTCTGTCCCAGTTTTTCCTCTGCATCCGCAAGCGCTGCCTCAAGCACTGATAGATCCGGCGCCTCATACAGGTTTACATCATCTGCATATGCGGTGCCTGCCCCTGCGTTCAGCCATGTATAGACATTGGGTTTCTGGGCATTTTCCCACATGGTAAAGCGCACAGCAGCCTGAACCCACTCGCCCACTTTGCTCTGGGACTCTATGGCAAACTGCGGGTCACTTCCCTTTCCTTCATTCTCATGGAATCCTATAGAATAGGAATTGGCAGCAGTCTGGTAAATCTGGGCTGTGAGCCAGTAATCCTTCCCCGGTGTCAGGGCAATGTCCTGTGTCACCTGGGACCCGTTGCCTTTTGCTTCCTCTCTCAGACAATAACTGCCCTCAGCCGGCTGGATCACATCACTTCCAACTCTCTCCATACTAGCTCCGCCGCTGGTGCACCAGCCGTTTTTTGTCCAGCCGTTTAGATTGTCTTCTTCAAATCCTCCATTTACAAGCATACCTGCAGTCGGTTCTGCCATGACAGGCACAGCTACAGTCATATTCCCCATGATCATGGCTGCTGCCATCAGCATGGAAATTCCTGACTTCCATTTTTTCATCATTTTGACCTTTTCCTCCTTCAATTCAGAATATTTTTTATTCACTTCTTGAAATCTGCATCCTCCTCTCCTCCGAGCCTTGTCGTCATTTGCACTATAAATTCGGAAATTTATCCCATTTTCTATATAGTATCACAACAGCCACTACGATTTTTTTCATATTCGACTCCATTTATAACATTTTCAACCATTTTGGCTAAAGTTTCAGCAAAGCCTTTGATTAAACATTTTCTGTTCTCTACATAAACTAAAAGAAAAGGGTATTTTTATGATCATACATGTTGTGGCTCCAGGCGAAACCCTCAGCAACATCGCCGCACAGTACGCGGTATCCCCAAGCCGTCTTTCCTTTGACAACCAGTTAAGCGAGCAGGACCACCTGGTTGTGGGCCAGGCTCTCCTCGTACTTCAGCCGGATCTGATCCATGAAACCACGCCGGGCGAGACCATCCCTTCTATTGCGGACCTGTACGGCGTCCCTGCTCTGCAGATCGTGCGGAATAATCCCTTTCTCACCAGCCAGCCCTTTCTCCGACAGGGACAGTATCTGGTCATCCGTTACAAAGACCAGTCAGACAGACCTTTAACTGCAGACGGTTATGCCTATCCTTTTATCAATATGAAGCTATTGGGGGAAACCCTTCCCTATCTGGGATATCTGTCTATTTTTTCCTACGGGTTTACCGAATCAGGAGAATTGATCCCCATTTATGATGAACCTTTGCTGGAGGCAGCCAGGGTATACGGCACCAAGGCTGTCTTTGTGCTGACACCCTTTACAGAAGCAGGAACCTTTAACAGCAATCTGGTCACCATTGCCTCGCAGAATATGGAAGTTCAGGAAAATCTCATGGAAAACATACAGAGAACGGTACAGAATAAGGGATATTCTGAAGTAGATGTGGATTTTGAATATATAAGGGCTGAGGACCGGCTTGCCTATGTGGAATTTGTGCGCAGGCTGACCCGGAGAATGAATGCGGTGGGAATCACCGTCTCCGTGGCACTGGCACCTAAAGTATCCGCCGACCAGCCGGGACTTCTGTATGAAGGGGTGGATTACAGGCTTCTGGGGGAAGCGGCTAACTCGGTGCTGCTGATGACGTATGAATGGGGCTACACCTACGGCCCGCCCATGGCGGTTGCTCCCATACCTTCCGTGAGGCGGGTCCTGGAATACGCGGTGACGGAAATCCCCCCTGAAAAGATTTCCATGGGCATACCGAACTACGGATATGACTGGCCTCTGCCCTTTGTCCGGGGAGAAACAGCCGCCGTAACCATAGGAAACCAGCAGGCTGTGGCCATCGCCGCTGCCAATAATGCAGTCATACAGTATGATGAAGTATCACAGGCGCCCTTCTTTGAATATAACCACCGGGGCACAGACCATATCGTATGGTTTGAGGATGTGCGCAGTATCCTGGCCAAATTCCAGCTCGTAAAAGAATTCGGGTTTCCCAGAGTGGATTACTGGCAGCTCATGCGGTCCTTCCGTCAAAACTGGCTGCTCCTGTGTACAGAATTCTCCTTGTCAGAACCTTTTTAAACGATCGCACAGATACTGGCGGGCTGCCTGGGCGGTTCTGAAGTGCGGAGTTTTTTGGCCCAATATGTACCCTGCTGCCTCCTCCCACTCTTCCTGTGTATATTCCTGAGTGGGTATTCTGCTCACTGTGTCATAGATTTTTATTCTGCTGATGCAGCCGTGCAGGTCCGACAGCATTGTTGTGCCGTTATCCCTTGCCAGCCTGTCCAGTAATTTATCCTTCACACTCCGCACCTCCTTTTACGTTATCTTGTGAAGACTACATAATGATGGTTATGTAGTCACGTATCTGCATATCAGGTTTCTGTGCATTTCACAAAAGAAGATTAACTTAAAAAAAGACACAGGAAATAAACCGGCGCATTTATATGGAGGCCTCCGGTTTACTTCCTGTGTCTTTTCCCATGTTCCCCGGCATAAAATCTTGTATTTTAAGAGGAAGCATGATAAAATTGCTATGTATTTAAGTTTACAACCTTTGTTTATATGACCACATAACCATCATTATGTGGTTTTTTTATGTTCTCAACACAACAAGCCCCATCCGATCCACCTGTCTGGCATGTTCCACACCGCTCTCCATAGTATAAATGCGGGTAGTGGTCACACTGGAATGTCCCAGCAGGTCTGCAAGTCTGGATAAATCCTTTTCCATGCGGTAATAGGTTCTTGCAAATAAGTGACGCAGATTATGAGGAAACACTTTTTCCGGCTCAACGCCAGCACTGCAGCACAGATTCTTCATGTCTCTCCATATATTTGAGCGGTCCAGCGGCCTCCCGTTTTTTGTACAAAAAACAACTCCTTTTTTGATCCCCTGCTCCCGGCAGTACACCTGCAAAGCACGGCTCAGGGTCCTTGGAAGGAAAATAGTACGTTTTTTCCCTTTACAATCCACAATAGCGCGTCCTGCTTTTACTGTTTCCAGTGTTACAAACTGCAGCTCCGAGACCCGTATGCCTGTTGAACAGATCGTCTGCAGGATCAGGGCCAGACGGCGGTTCTGTTTCTGCTCAGCAGCGTTCACCAGCCGGATATACTCCTCTCTTGACAGCTCTTTTTCCGGTTTCGTAAAAATCTCCTTCTGAATCTTCAGCGGTTTCACCCTGTACTGGGGATACCCAACCCATTCAAGAAACCCGTTTACTGCTGCCAGCATAGAATTTACACTGGCAGGCAGATAACTCTGTGTCAGCTTTTCCTTCCAGCACAGCAGGCTTTCCTTTGTAACTGTCTCCCCCTGAAGAAACATAAAGTATGACCTCAGGTCATGCACATATTTGACAATGGTATTCCTGCTCCTCTCCTCCCTTAAAAGGTAGTTCTCGTAGCCCTTCACCAGACCGTCCTCATCCATCTGAAACGTTGCCGCCGCATTTCTGCACTCCATAATCAACCAGCCTTTCTGTCGCATCTTGAACCTTGCATTTACTTCTGTCATCTGTTATTGTACCGGATATGTACATCCAATATACACAATACAACAAACCTTCTTAAATAGTGTACCAATTCCTTTTTTGTTTGAATGGTAAATACACCGGAAAGCTTTACATGCTATAATAACAGTGGAATTTTATGTCTGGAGGTGTTTTTGTTTTTCTTTCGTCTTATTTTTTCTACTGCCTTCAGCCAAACAGCGGATGGAGGGATGCTGTCCTGGTATTCCATGCAGGCCTCATATAAAAATACGGGGAGAATACAGGGAGGCGGGCTTCCTGGTCCGCTTTGAAAACACATTCTCCAACCCCCTGAAAGAGAAGAACGGAGCCTTCCAGTCCACCAAACATGGCGGTCCGGGAATCGGAACGGAGTCTGTAAAAAAAGTGGTGCAGCAGTATCAGGGGACTGTGGAATTTGCAAAGGAAGGAAAGCCTCCTCAAAGAGCAGGGACTTCTGGCCGATATATGGAAAGAAAGGATTAGAGCTTGAACACGAGCGTTTTCTCCCGCCGGACCAGGGGCGGTAGAGTAGGCGAGTGATATTTTCACTCGCCCCTCATCAAACCGTGCATGAGG